>Ga0209045_1000613_pt1 | contig 40510 bp, 28 predicted proteins | sample SaaInlLV_10m_DNA_4_FD_184664 | JGI IMG/M metagenome (GOLD analysis project Ga0209045, IMG submission 184664) | Marine microbial communities from expanding oxygen minimum zones in the Saanich Inlet - Saanich Inlet SI072_LV_200m_DNA (SPAdes) (version 2) | ecosystem: Environmental > Aquatic >...
TGTTCGGCGCCCACCTGAGACACTGCCAATATAGCGCTAACCGCCTGCGCCGCAACAGGTGCCATGGCATTCTGCCCGCTTAAGTTGACGGCATTGCCCCCGGGGGGCCACAGCGAAAAACGGGTTAGGGCACGCCGCCGTACAAGATGCCTATGACTCACGCGTACAGTGCCTCTGAGGGCCTATGTTGCCGGCCCGTCGGCAAGGCGATGGCTCAGGAGCCAGGTGTACAGCTCGGGGTTGTCGTAGGTTTCCGTCCAGGAGTCGTGCTGTGCCTCAGGATAGATGGTTAGCCGCGCGTCCCCGCCGTAGCGTTTGAGCGCATCGACCATGCTCTGCGATTCGCGCAGGGGCACGGTCTGATCCTTGGCTCCATGAAACACCCAGATTGGAACATGGGTGATACGACGGGTGAGATGAGCCATGCCGCCCCCGCAAATGGGAGCGATTGCCGCAAATCGGTTCGGGTACTCAATGGCCAGTTTCCAGGTACCGAATCCACCCATGCTGAGGCCGGTCACATAGACACGCTGCGAATCGATACGGTGAGAGGCGGTCGCCTCATCGACAAGGGCAATCAGGGCTTCCGTATCCCACCATTGGTCCGCAGGGCACTGCGGAGAGACCACCACAAAGGGCAACGCCTCGCCACGATCAATGAGCCGGGGGGGACCGTGCTTCTTGAGCAACTCAAGGTCATTTCCGCGCTCGCCGGCTCCGTGCAGGAAGAGGAGAAGGGGCCGGGGCTCGCCGGCAGGAGCGTACGTCGGTGGCAGGTAGAGCAGGTAGTCCAGAGAAACGGTTTTCCGGATCTCTTTGCTGAACGTCAGGGCCTGCTGGGACAGAGTTGAGTCAGCCAAGGCGTGGTCCTCTTGCATTGGGGCTTACCGGCCGATCCTGCGACTGCGGTCAGCGACACTTCTTCCATTCATCGATCATGGCCAAGGTGTTCTCCCAAGGCATGATGGCGTGGCTCGACACACAAGGAGCAATAATGAGCCCCTCCTTGCCGAAGGCGTCGAAGCAATCGCGAACGGCCTGGCGGCACAAGTCGTCACCAAACCAGATGTGATAGGTGCTGCTCGGACCAATGAAGAAACTCATTCTGGATCCCAGTTTCGCGTTAATCTCACCCAAATCGACGCCTTGGAAGGCGATGTCAATCCCGAACATCGTGTCAAAGGGAATAGCGGCGAGATGATCGAGGGCAGGCATCACACCGGTGTTCATCGTATAGCTCACCAACATACCGTTCGCGTGCGCGCAGTCCGCCTCAGCCGTGAGCCTCTTCCCCAAGAACTCAGTGAGCTGAGCCGGGCTGTAGAAATCAGTCGTTTCGTAGAATCCATTCCGGCGCACGGAATCGACACAGTTGCTTTCGCCCATCACTTCCAGACAGCGCAGATTGATTCGGTGTTCGTGCTCGAGGTAGGCATCCACCAGACCGGGGTTGTCCATCGTCGCCAGGCAGAGGTCAGTCGCGCCGAACAGATGCTGGGCTCCGGTCAGTCCCATGCCGCCGGAGGCATTGACCGCGAGCTGGTGCCGGTCGGCGAGTTCCCGGGTTCGGCGCAGTCCATCGAGGGCAGCGGCAACGCGATCTGCTGAATCATCGAGGCGGTGCACATATGTGAACCTCTCGAGATCCTCCTCAGTCTGTATCCACGGTTCCACAAAATGCCCGACGTTGAAATCGCTGTAGAACGGGATGTTCTCGCCGTGTGGCCAGCCAGCGTTGTAGTGCACGGCGGCGTGCAACTCTCCGGCGGGGGTCGTGAAGGCCTTGTGTAACACATCGCCTTCGAGCCACGCTCTGGATGTCACATCTGGATGCGACGAAACCAACGAGGCGCCGGCCGGCACGAGAGAGTCGATCCCCAGAACATCAAGTTCATAGGCAAGTCGATCTGCGTAAGATGCGCCTTCCGGCCACGGGAAATTCCAGCCGTGCCCACGCCGCTGCACCGGGGACAAGGCGTTGAAAGCACAGACACACGGCACGTGGTCCACCGGTTCTCGCCGCATAGCAGCCAGCACGCGTTCCCTGGAAGTCATTGTGCTATCAGCCATCTGATCACCTCGCGATGTTTGCGACTCGTTGTACTCTACTGACATTGAGACGGTCAGCCAACGCAGACGAGTAGCATTGGGTAGCATTCTCTGTGAAGACGCGGGAATCGGGAGATTAGGCGATGATCGAGGGAACAGAGGTCATAGCGAGCCGCGGTGTGGTGGCGGCGAATCCGCCTGAGGCAGCGCGGGTAGGAGCCCGCATTCTCGAAGCCGGCGGCAACGCCATGGATGCGGCGTCCGCGGCCAGCATGGCCTGCTGCATGCTGCAGCCGCATTCCACGGGTATCGGCGGCTATGTCTGCTGTGCAGTCGTGCTTGAAGGCGCGACCGGACAAATCTGGTCAGTCGACGCAAACTCGATCGCTCCAGCTGCGGCACATGAACGAATGTACGAACTCGTCCCCATGCCCAAGACAGGTGGCGGGCTGAATCAGAAGGAATACGACTGTTGCGTCAAAGACAGCGCGAATGTGCACGGCCCGTTGGCGATCGGTCCACCGGGGATGATGGCAGGCATGGGAATCGTGTGGGAGCGCTGGGGGAAGCTGAGCTGGCCCGAGATCGTGGCTCCATCCCGGAAGCTCTGCGCCGACGGCTTCCCCTACGCTTCCGTAGCGGGGGCCATCCGGGGCCTGGAAGATACCATCCGCAAGTTCCCGCACACTGCTGCGCACCTGATGCCCAACGGAGTCGTGCCTGGCCCGGAAGACATCTGGCATCGGCCTCACATGGAGAAGACGCTCGAGCATGTGGCTGAGGCGGGATGGCGGGATTTCTACGACGGTGAATTGGGCCACAAGATCGCTGACCACATCCAGGAATCCGGCGGAATCCTGACCCGCCAGGACATGGCGAACTACGAGCCGCGAGTGACAGCACCTTACGCCATCACCTACAACGGGGCAACGGTGAGCACCCCAATCCTCACAAACGGAGCGATCACGTGCCTGGAGATCCTCAATCTGCTTGAGTGCTTTGATGTGCCCGACGAAGACACCCCGGAGTACTGGCATCTCTACGCTGAAATTCTGAAACTTGCCTGGCGAGACCGCCTGCGTTACCTGGCTGATCCGGAGTTTGCGGACGTCCCGGTGGAGCGACTCCTGAGCAAAGACCATGCTTGGGGACGCACGGAACGGCTTCGGCAATTCCCCGGAGAAGTGGACCAACTGGTCCCCACACCCCAGCCTGTCGCTCCGCACGGAACGCTGCACGTCTCCACGGCGGACGCCGACGGCAACGTGGTCAGCATGACCATCTCCCAGGGCGGAGCATTCGGGTCCTGTGTCACGGTGCCCGGCACAGGCATCATCCTCGGGCATGGGATGTGCCGTCTTGACCCGCGACCAGGACACGCCAACTCCGTCGGACCGGGCAAGCGGCCCCTGAACAACACCGGATGCATGATCGTCCAACTGCCGGATCGAGACGTCGCGATCGGGCTCCCCGGAGGACGCCGAATCAAAGCCGTTACCGCACGAGCAACTCACCTCGTGGTGGACCGTGACTGGACGAGTCACCAGGCAGCCACGGCTCCTCGGATGCACGTAGGCGAGGCCGAACCGGTTGAGATTACCAAATCGGCCGGGCAGGACGTCATCGAGGCCCTCGAGAGCATGGGGCACAACGTCAAGCCGCTTCCCGGAATCGCCGGGGTGCTGAACTGTGCGGAATTCCTCAGAGACGAAGGTACGACCCGCGCTGGAAGCAGTTCCCCCGCCGCTGGGGCAGATGGGTAGTGCCAATTTAGGCGAATAAGGAGATGCCGATGACCGCACGCGATCTGGTCGACTACGTGACAGCGCTCAAAAGCGGGAGTCTGAACGCCGATGAAGGCGTCGTCTTCGGGAATCCTGATGCCGAGATCACCGGCATCCAGGTCACGTGGATGGCAACCCTCGATGCACTGGAAGAAGCCGTGCAGTCAGACTGCAACGTGGTCCTGTGTCACGAGCGTTTTTACTTTGTACCACAGGGGCAGACCATGACCCCGCAACTCCTCACGTGGTCTCCCAACCGAAACCGCGTTGAAGCGGCGGCGAAGGGAGATCTCACCGTAGTACGCGTGCACGGGTCACTGGATCTCATCTGCATCTGGGACGACTTCGTGGCCGCCCTCGGGGTAGAAAACCCAACTCCCGGAACAGGCTGGAACAAGGTACTGCCGATCCCGAGAACAACCGTCCGCGAACTGGTCGAGCACGTCAAGTCCACATTCAACCTGGACCACGTCCGAATCAGCGGCGACCTCGACCAACAGGTGAGCATGGCCGGGTTCCCGTGGGGTGGCTTGGGGCTGGACTCGAACGTCGGATACCAGGCTCGCTGCATCGAGCTCGGTGCCGACGTACTCATCGCAGGAGAAGTGGATGAATACGGACTGACTTTCGCCCTCGATGCGGGAGTGCCGATCATCGAGACAGGTCACGCTCTAAGCGAGAATATCGGTCTGGAGAACTTCGCCCACAGGCTTGATGCAGAGTTCGCAGAGGTCCCTGTCCATTTCTTCAGCGATACGGTCGCCGGTCAGTACCGATGAGACAGCGGCGGAGAACGACGGTACATATGGAGAGCACGAGCATGCGAGGTTTGAGAATCCGTGCCGCGGCCGTCGCCGCAGCTCTCCTGTGCCTGGCCACCAGGGCAGACGAGGCCGTGCTCATTGCTGCGGGGGGCGCTTCTGCCCCCAACGTTCTCACGGACGCCGGGTTCGAGGAAGGGGCGACCTCCTGGCGGTCTTGGCAGTCGGGCTTTAAGCGCACAAGCGATGGAACCGCTCGTTCCGGGAACGCCTGTATCCGCCTGGTCAGCACGGACCTTGAGACGCAGTACGGTGCCTGCCAGGAAATCACGCTCAACCAGACGTCCCCAACACCGATCGTGGCACGAGCCTGGTCCAGAGCCGAGAGCATCTCGGGCACGGCCGGCAAGGGCTACTCGTTGTATCTGGACATTCAGTACACCGACGGCAGCCATCTGTGGTCACAGACATCGGCATTCCCTACAGGCACCCATGACTGGGTTCGGCGCGAAGTGATGATCGCCCCGGAGAAGCCCATCAAGCTGGTGCTATGCTACGTCCTTCTGCGCGGACACACCGGCACGGCTTGGTTTGACGACGTCAGCTTCTCCGTCATGGATGACGGTGAGATGTTCGACATGGCTCTGGTCCAACGGCCCGAAGCCCCGATGCGCAGCCCCGGGGCTGGTCACTCAGTGAAAGCCGGCAAGGGCTTCACGCTGCAGTTCGGCCGCGAAGGCCGTGTTCTCACCTGCGGAGCCGCCACGCCCCCCTCCCCCGGCATGCCCCCGGCCCCGTCCGGCTTCCTTCTCCGTGATGTTGCGGCCCAGTCCGACTTCATCCGGCCATCCCTCAAATCGGCCTCTCCGGGCCCCCGTGGCCTCGAACTGGCAGTCGACTCTTCACAGCTCAATCTGCGCCTTTCCGCGGAGTTCTCGCCCAAGGTATCGTGGATAGATGTCACGGGCACACTGGAAGACACGAGCGCGACCAATCGGGCAATCAGTGTTTACTTCGCCATACCGTTTGCTGCCAAGGATGCGGTGTGGTGGAACGATGTGGCAGCCAGTCAGCCATTGGGACAGGGAACGGAGTCCAGACGCTGGACTATGATCGGGGTTGGTGCCAATGGCTACGTATCACCGTACCCGTGGTGTGCGGTTTCCGCTCCCGGACGCGGACTCTCCATCTGTGTGCCTCCGGACCGCCCGCAAGTCATGCGCCTGGCCTGGTCTTCGGGCGTGCTGTATGTCGTGTTCGATCTGGGGCTGTCGGCTGCCACCACCAAACACCCTCAACGTGCGGACTTCGCGTTCAGCATCTATCCGCACGAGCCAACCTGGGGATTCAGGGATGCAACCCAGCGCTACTACGACATGTTCCCGGACGCCTTTGCCAAGCGTGTGACGTCCGAGGGAACCTGGCTCATCACGCGTAGCGTCAAAGCCATCCGCAACGCAGAAGACTTCCATCTCAAATTCCATGAAACGGGCCACAGAGCAGACCCGGCCGGACCGGCCCTGGGAATTCAGTCATTCCGGTACGTCGAGCCCTGGCGCTGGCGCCAGCGTTACAAGGGAAAGGGAACGGAGGAACTGCGCACCAAAGCGGGCTCCCTGGCGGAGCTGAAAAGACGGTTCACATCGGATGACGCCAATCTGCGGCGGAACTCCCTGGCCGTAGAGAACAGTGTCTGTCAGGACGAAAACGGCGAATCGGTCATGTACATCGAGGACGCGCCCTGGGGAACATCGGCCCTCTTCGTGTGCAACGCTGATCCGGCAGTACCGCGCACGGGTCAGGAGGCGATCAACCAGGCCGACTGCTACTACAGCGAGGCCATCGCCAACCAACGGTATGGGAGTGGGGTGGAGCCTGAGCAGGACGGCGAGTACATCGACAGCGTGGAAGGGTTCACGTGGCCGCGGATCCAGAATTACCGGCGCGACCACATCGCAGTAGCTGACTACCCGTTAACGTTCGGGACGCAGACACGCAAGCCATGCATTCTGAACGCATTCGGACATTGGGCCTTCCTGAAAGCGACCGGAGAAGACCTGCATCGGCGTGGAAAGCTGATGTTCGGCAACGCGATGTTCAGCCGTTTCGCTTACTACTTCGGCCCTTACTTCGATGTGCTCGGGACGGAACACCACTGGATCTCTCGCAAAGACGGCAGCTGGACCCCGGAGAACGAAGCGCGAACCAACTACCGCCGCGCCCTGAGCCGAACCCGCCCCTACCTGATGCTGCTCAATACCGACTTCAAGAAGATGTCGCACGCCACGGTTGAGATGTACTTCCGGCGGTGTGCATTTTTCGGGCTCTTTCCGTCCATGTTCTCACACGATGCGTTCCATGACCGGTACTTCGATGACCCCGTCTATCACGACCGTGACCGCGATCTATTCAAGAAGTACATTCCCCTGATCCTGGCGCTGTCTGAGGCAGGCTGGCGTCCCGTGACCGGTGCCCGTTCGGCAAACCCCAAGATCAGGATCGAGCGGTTCGGCGATGCCCCTCGCGTCTATCTCACAGTCCTGAACACAGACCAGACTGAAGAACAGGGAGCCGTGGTTCAGCTGGATCCGTCAGTCCTCCCCGGTGTTGTGACCCAGTTGACCGAGGAGTTCACCGGACAGGACCTGGAAGATGACGACACGATGGCTGTCCGGTTGGCCCCAGGCGACACAGCAATGCTGGCGTTCGCCCTGACTCACAATGAACAACCGTAAACGGCGTAACAGCGAGGAGAACATGGCTTCACTTCAGCTCAGATCGGTAACAGCTCAGCGCACGGATGGAACAGAATACAGCGTGGCGTACTGGGACGTCGACTCGGGCCAGACTGGCCCGTGCGTGTTGGTCACCGCCGCGCTGCACGGCAACGAACTGCAGGGGTGCGAAGCAATTCGGCGCTTCTTGCCTGAGCTCCGAGAGAGCCTTTCCTGCGGACGTTGCCTACTGGTCCCGATGGCGAACCCGGAAGCGATCCGACAGCATTGGCCGCACATCGATTTCGAGCTCGGGAAATCCTACTCCTCGGACCGGATGAACAACCTCAATTGCACCTGGCCGGGGAATGCTGAGGGCACAAACGCCCAACGCCTGTCACATGCCCTGTTCGAAGCACTGGTTGGGGAGTCGACTCACTGCATCGATCTGCACACGTGGAACTGCTTCTGGGCCGCGACTGCGCTGCCACGTGGAGACGTTCAGGAAAGCATGGAGTTTGCCAGGGCCAGCGCACTGCGTTTCATTCGAGCCGGCCAAAGCCCGACCCCCGATGCCGGGGAACTCGTCCTGCCGACCCTTCTCTCTTCTTACTTTCTGGGCACCGGGCGCCCTGCCCTTGCCATCGAGTTTTCCGGTCAGTACCAGTTCAGCGAACGGCAGATCGCACAGGGCTTACGCGCATTGCGCAACTGCCTTCGACTTCTGGACATGCTCCCCGGAGAACAGGAAGCACGAAATGAGCCGCAGGTTCTGCTGAATGAGGCTGAGATGGTCGAGATCGTCGCCCCTGTACCCGGCCTGTTCGCTGCGGCGGATCACGCACCCTCAGACCCAATAGTAAAGGGCGCATATCTGGGCCACATCTTCTGCCTGGACGACTTGTCCTCCACCGACCTCTTCGCGCCCTGTTCCGGCTTCCTGTACCAGTTTGGTGCCGCTCACCCGAACACCTCTGAACACACGATGATGTGGACACACCCGTACTCCCCCGCAGGCGAAGTAATTGCGAAGATCGCCCGGGTGTGAGTACCTGCCGGGCGGCATTTTCCCTTGGCGATCGGAGGGCTTGCCCTGCTGGCTAGAAGGGCCGCTCGCCGTACGAGGCAAGACGGCGGCATCCCGGTTTTGTACGCCGAACGGCCCCCGGGCGGCATCTTCCCTTGGCGATCGGAGGGCTTGCCCTGCTGGATAGAAGGGCCGCTCGCCGTACGAGGCAAGACGGCGGCATCCCGGTTTTGTACGCCGAACGGCCCCCGGACGGCATCTTCCCTTGGCGATCGGAGGGCTTGCCCTGCTGGATAGAAGGGCCGCTCGCCGTACGAGGCAAGAAATGCAGGGAACGCAGATGCACACAGTACCAGACAGACAAGCAACACGCAGATGCCTCAGCCGACACGCGGCCTCACTGGCCACGGCGTGTATGTTGATGACATCTTCCTCTCATGCACAAGCCGGAGAGTCGCACATGCAGGATAGCCGTGTCATTACCCCAAACGCGTTCCAGGGCTCGGATACGGAACGGATCAACCAAGCCATCCAGGCGGCAGCGGCAACGGGGCGTCGAGTGGTCGTCCCACGCCGCAACCAAACCGACAGCGGCTCACGCGATATCTGGCTGCTGGACTCAGCCATCCTGGTTCAAGACCGTACCGTGCTGGAACTGGACAACTGCCACATCAAACTCTCTGATCGCTGTCGGGACAACATGATCCGCAGCGGAAACTGCGGGCTCGGCATTACCGATATCTCCCCCATGAAACACGTCCAGATCTACGGCGTGGGCCATGTTGTTCTGGAGGGTGCTGACAACCCACGTGCCACTGGAGACGGGGCAAAGACGCTGGGCGAAAGGACCTACGGGAGCGATGCCGGAGTGGCCGGGGAAAGCCAGACGGGAGATTGGCGCAATATCGGGATCCTGCTCGCAGGTGTCGAACACTTCCGCATCGAAAACCTGCACATCAAAGACTCACACTGCTGGGCAATCTCACTGGAACGCTGTGCGTTCGGAACAGTGCGCGATATCGACTTCGCATCCTCGGGCCACATGAAAGTCAACGGCGCCCGGCAGACCACTCTGAATCAAGACGGTCTCGATCTACGGCAAGGGTGCCACGATATCCTCGTCGACGGCATCACGGGCCATACCGGCGATGACCTGGTTGCGCTTACCAACATCAATAATCCCAACGCTGTCGCGGGCAGTGACAGGTCGACCATGGTGAGCGCCGCAAACTGTCGTGAGGGTGGTTTGGACGACATCCACAACATCACCCTGCGGAGTATCCGGGGACACTCTGTGGGGCGACACCATGTGGTCCGCTTCCTCAATGCCGGTGGCCTGCGTTTGTACAACGTGGTGTTGGATGGGCTCGTCGATACGTCCCCCCCGAATCGCCCCTGCAAAGCAACCCTAAAAATCGGGGACAGCAACCCCAGGTGGGGAGGCGTGACGCCAGTGGGTGACACCAGCCGCCTGTTGCTTAGCAACATCAGTAGCGCCTCACGATTTACCGTCCTGATCGCCGGCTCCCTCGTGGACTCCTGCATAAGCAACGTGATCCGCCACGCTGCCGAGGGAGACGTCATTACATACGAGTCGGGAGAAGAGTTCGTGCGGAACGTCCAGTGCTCGAATCTGCTCGTGGCGGAACGAACGACCGTGACCGAACCGTGATGAAGATCCAAGCGTAGAGCGGACGGTCACGGAACTCGGAAAGCAAGCTCCTCGATGGGTCGGTGCACCGATGACACCGTCTATGTGGCTTCCGCGAACCGCATACGAGACCGGATAGGACCACCCCCATGCCCACTAGCTGCGAAGCCGCCCCTTCCTCGGATGCTCTGAGAGCGGGGGCTGCCATGCGCGACATCACGCCTCCGCTGGGGACGCACCTGTCCGGCAGCGCCATGGGAGACCATCGGCCGGCGGCGACGGTCCTCGATCCTCTCCATGCCAAGGCCTTGGTTCTGGAGGCGCAAGGCCGCCGGGTCTGCATTGTCGTGCTGGATGTCACGGTGATCATGAAGACATACAGCGATGCCATCCGCCGTGCCGTGTCCGAAAGTCTGCAGATGCCGCCGGACGCGGTCCTGGTCTGCGCCACACAGACGCACTCGGCCCCCAGCCTCGGGCCCTTCATGCTCGACCCGGACTTCCCTCTGGAGATAACCCCTCAAACCGAGTATGTCAGTGGAGCAGAGCATGCCTACGGCAGATTCGCCGCGGAACAGGCCATCAGCGCAGCGAGGGCGGCCTACGCATCCATGCAACCGGCAGAAATCGGATACGGACGCGCTGTCGTGGGTGGACTGGCCTTTAACCGCCGGGGCGTCGCGCGGGACGGGACGATCGTGATGCCCAGGCCGGCCCATAGGGTTGACGACCCACGGGGGGCGACCGACCTCTGTCATCTCGAAGGTCCCACGGACCCCGAGGTCGGCGTGCTCTGCCTGCGGGCACTGAACGGAAACACGCTGGGCATGCTGTTGCACTACACATGTCATCCCGTCAACGTCTTCGGTAACCGGGAGACATACACCAGTGTGTCGGCGGACTGGCCCGGAGCATGGTCCACTCAGATGGCTGCAGAGCATGGCGACGGCTGTGTGCCGATCGTGCTCAACGGGTGCTGCGGCAACATCAACCCGTGGGATCCGTTCGATCCTGGACTGGCTCCCGATCACCGTCGAATGGGCAGGGAACTGGCGGAAGCCGCCCGGCGCGTCACAGACAGAATGGATTTCTCCCGCACAGCCGTGGTGGACTGGCGGACGCAGACTGTGGGCCTTCCCTATCGTGACATTCCTGCGGCCCGTCTAAAAGAAGTCGACCAGATCCTGCGCGTCCGACCGGGGCCGCAACTGCGCCCCGATGGCACGATCTCCGTGGATCCGACGTGGTTCACAGCCGCCTCAACGCGAAGCGTCGAACTGGCCCGCCGACGCGCCCCCCTGCTCCCGTACGAGATACAGGTATTGCGCCTGGGAGATGCAGCGATCGTCGGGCTCCCTGGCGAGCCCTTTGTCGAAGGCCAGCTCGCCCTCAAGACATGTGCACAGGCGCCATTCGTGTGGCCCGCGCACATGTCATCCCAGTATGTCGGCTACCTGCCGACGTCGGAGGCCTGGGACCGGGGGGGCCACGAAGCACGCCCCGATGTCACCTACTGGGCCAAGCTGGCCCGGGGATCGCTGGAGAGAATCGGGGCCGTGTCACGGGAGCTGATTGGCGGCATGTTCACGCAGCAACCGACAAAAGCGTCTGCTGACGGTCCTGAGGGGGAATAAGGTGCTCGGAATCTGGGACATATGCCTTCTCGCTGCCGTGCCGCTTCAGGCAACGGCCATCGCCTATCTGCGCAAGCCCAGGCACAAAGCGTTGTTGCTCTCGATCCCCATTCCCTTCACGATCGCCACACTGGCGATCGGCAAGCCGGTTGATGCTTCGAACGTGTTGGGCTTGGCGTTGCTCCTCGGCTTCGCACATGGCGTCCGCTTTCTCCACGTGATCGTCCGCGCACCAATTATCCCGAGCATCGCTGGAGGCGCGCTGTTCTACTGCTTGACCGGTGCCCTGCTCCTCCCGTTGATTCCGACGACAGAGACAGCATTCTGGGCCGCCGCCGGCATTGTCATTGTGGTGGGTACGTGCCTGTTCATCCTGACTCCGCACCGGGAAGAACCGGGACACCGGTCTCCCATGCCCGTGTGGGCCAAGTACCTCGCAGTGCTGGCAACGATCGGTACGCTGCTGACCATCAAGCCACGGCTCGGAGGATTCATGACGGTGTTTCCCATGGTAGGGGTGGTGACCGCCTACGAAGCCCGCCATAGTCTATTCACGGTGTGCCGGCAAATGCCCGTTCTGATGTTGAGTATCCTGCCTATGCAAATCGTGATTCGCCTGGCCTCTCCTCACGTGGGGCTTGGCCTGGCTTTGCCCCTCGGATGGCTCGCCTTCCTCGCGGTGCTGACACCGCTCACCGTCGTTCACTGGCGACAGTCACCCGCTGCCGGTATGGCTGAAGGAAGATAAACGATGGATCTGGGACGACATGTGCCACGTTTCGAACCACCAAGAAACTGCCTGCCCTCTACCGGCCGGTGGCCCTGGCAGGCCGGCGACGCCAGAGCCTTCCTCGAACAAGAAGGGGCAGGCAGGAGTTGGCTCGACGATATCCGAACCTGCCCAGTGCCCTGATCATGGTGGAGGATCGAGAGCAATGGTAACTGCCCTTGCAGAATGGAACATGTTCCGAACCCGTGGTGTGGCCTGTGTCGTCGCAACCCTCGTGTGGGCATCTGCGACTGCGGCTGAGAACAGACCAGTAGGCCGAGACGGCGTCTCCTGGCGGTCCATTGGCCCGGGGCAGTTCGGGGCGATGTTCGGTGTAGCCATTTCGCCGCACGATCCCAATGTGATTGTCGCGGGAGTCGACATGGGCAACGCATTCATGACACACGACCGCGGAAAAACGTGGCGGATTCTCGGCCGGTCGGGTGGGCAACCATTCGCGAACCCCGGGTATCGTGGCACGTGGGGCGTGCACTTCGACCCGGAACGCCCCGAGCGCATCTGGATCGGCTCTACACACGGCGTGTTTCTCTCCACAGACGGCGGAGCCGACTGGCGCCTGGTTCTGGGGGGAGGAGCGGACAGCATTACACACGCGATCACGACCGACCCTTCCGACCCCAACATCGTTTACGCAGCCAACGGAAGCGGCGGCAGAAACGGCGTCAGCTGGTGTCGAGGAGACGTATGGAAGAGCACAGACAGCGGCGAGAACTGGTCTGTTATCACGCCGGAGAACCCGGGAGAGGGGAGATGGCCAAAAGGACGTAACTGGGTAGCAATGGCCGTTGACCCGCAGAGTCGATTCATCCAGGGGAAAGGGCACGGCCGCCTCTACCTGTCCGGCCAGGGCGGCTTCCATATGTCGGAAGACGCAGGCGATACCTGGACGTCGCTTGAGGAGCAACTGCCCGGTGGAGCGGTCAATCTCAAGCCAAAAGGCCCATACACCAGCGGCATCTGTGACCTGGTTCTCGTCCCTGGAACCAGAAACTCGACCATCTTCGCAACCATACAGGGGCGGTATACTGATCCGGAGAAGAAGCTCTGGCAGGGAGGAGTCTACGCTTCCTACGACTGCGGCAAGACCTGGGTAGAGAAGAACAAGGGTCTGGAACGCAGTCTTCCGCGCTTGGCAAAGGGCCCACACAGCTATTCGTTGATCGCCGGATGTCGGGCACAGCCGAGCGTCATGTACTGGGCTGCCTGGAATGGCGTCTACAAAACAGAAGACAGCGGCGAGACATGGGCCCTGACCACACACCTCGGCACGGAGTGGAAGAAGGGACCGGACTTCGACGGCAAGGAGATACACTGGCGACTGAGGCGCCATGAGAGCAACTTCGATCAGAGCTACTACAACGCCTACGGGCCGGCCAATGGTCTGGCCTGCTCCGCAAGCGATCCCGACGCGGTTGCCTACACCGACAACGCCGGCATTGCGGTTAGCCACGATGGCGGCGCACATTGGACGGAGCCGGGCTTCGAATTCGGCGAGGCTGTCTGGCCCAACGCCTTTGGCGATCGTCCCCCAATGCGACTGACGCACAAGGTACGCTCGAGGGGCATACAGCTCATCGTCCCTCTCGATCTCGCCGTCGATCCGTTCGCCCCCAAGACCATCGCGATTGGGCACTGTGATATCGGGCTCATGATCTCGCGTGATGGCGGAGAATGGTGGGAATGGGGGTACCGTGAAATCCTCACTGGTGAGAGGAACTACATCCGCGCGATCACCTACGATCCCCAGGTCAAGGGCCGGATGTGGGTTGCCGGTGGTGGATGGAATGGCACGGGGCACGTCTATCGAAGCGACGACGGAGGGCACAATTTCCAGGTTGCGGGCATTCCCCACCTGAACGCCGAAGTTGAGCGCAGCGGGCGCAAACTCTACGTGCACGACCTCGTGCTCGTACCTCATCCCAACGCAGATACCCCGACCCTCTATGCTGCCACCGACTTCGGGATATTCACGACCGACGATGCCGGGGCAAGCTGGAAAAACGGCACGATCGGGCTTGAGGCGTTCCCCCACGTTAAGCACGTTGTTTCTGACCCTGCGGAACCCGAACGCCTCTACGCCACCGCAGCGACCACGGCAGGAACAGCTCACGATGCGGGCCTCTTCAGGAGCGACGATTCAGGATGCAACTGGGTGCGGCTGGGGACTGGCACCATTGGCTTAGTACGCTCGCTATCGCTGGGCAAGACCACGGGAGTGATCTATGTGATCGCGCTCGCACCGGGTCAAGCGGGGTATTGGTCGCCGCGCAGCCTTTACCACAGCCTGGATCACGGCGAAACATGGGCAAGACTTGACGACCGTTTCGGCGCCTGTGTCGCCGCACATCCTGCAGTTCCCGGGAAGGTCTTTTACATGACCTTCGCGCAAGACATCCGCCGGGACACGGTGAACGTGCGGCGTTCAACTGACAACGGGCAGAGCTGGCAACCAGTTGCAGGTGACATTCCGCTGTCTCCCGGCGGCACTGGTAATCAGCTGATCTTCGATCCCAACGATCCAGCCCGGTTCTTCCTTCTCCACAATAGCGGGACGTACGAAGGCCGGGAGAGTACCCCCGGCACTCCCGGTGGATGAGGACTCTCGCGCTCCATGGACGAACACAGAAGGACACAAGGACCTCACCGATGAGAACATGCACGATTGCTGCGATCATGTTGGCCTATACGGGTTTGGCGGAAACCCCCTCCGGATACCTGGCCAAGCAGGAGAAGCCGTCCTTCCGGCAGGGACACACCCTCGTGCCGTTGACCCGCTACGGTTGGACACTGCCAATGGCCGCGCGGATCGAGCTGGCCAGGAACTGGGGGTACTGCCTCGAGTTTGGCGGATACGTGACCGCGAAGTCCGCAGCCAAACTGGATGATCCGGACAGCACCGAGTCGAAACTGGCCGCCCTTGCCGCAGCCAATCCCGAAACGTATCCGCTTTCGGTCATCTGCTGCCGGAATCTGCCTACATCAGAATTCGCCGGTCTGTGGACCCGGGATGCCGATGGGAACCTGATCAACGGAAAGGCCCAATCACTGGACGGAAACGAATGGCACAAGGGCATGAAGACGGTCTACAGTCCGGAAGCGCCGGACGCGGCTTGGAAGGAGGCAGGGCGATTGCGGGCAGAGCCGATCAAACGAGTCCGCGATGCATGCCCCATCGCGGTTGTGCTCAATGGCGGAGAGTACGGGATCAACGTCCTCGGCTTCGGGCAGAAAGGCTGGGAAGAGGATCCTGCCGTGACAGCAGCGCGCGGAGACCGTGACTGGTTTGACTACCTGTCGGAACGCAAGGCCAACGCCGAAACACTGATCGCCAAAGCCGTGCGCGCAGTCGTGCCGGACAGCAGACTCTACATCTACTATCCCACAACGGGAGGCACGCACCGACGACGGTACGGTGGCTGGAATCGGTGGGGCTATGCCTACCGCTGGATGAAATCCGTGTCGACCCTGGCCAGCAGTGAACACTACTGGCAGCACTTCAACACGGGCTGGACCGGCAAACAGGACATGCTGACCATGGGCCTCAACGCCCGGGGCGAGGAGATCGCCCAGGGCCAGCCCTTCTGCTACGACTGGTTCTGCGCCGGTTGGCCAAGGGGGAAGCGACCGAATGGCGGATTGGGAGAACTGGACCGATACACCGGATTTCTGAAGTGCATGTACGTGTCCGGTATGCTTGGAGGAAACGCGGGGTACTACGCCTACCCCAAAGGCGGGTTCGGGGTGGAATTTCCCGAGGATGAGCCACCCCACTGGTTGCGCCAGATGACAACGTTCGCCCGGGTACACGCGCTCTTCTCGCATCTGGAATCAGACATACGGGAGGGCGACCTCCTCCCCGGGCCGAATCGGCATGTCTGGTCCAAGGATCATCCGGCCTACGAATTCCCCACGGGAGATCCGGAAGCCCGAGTGGTGGCGCGCCGGCGCAAGGACACGACGCGTTGGCTGGTAGCTGCCTGGGCTGCAGGAGGGGAGGAACGGGAAGTGAAGGTCACGATCCCAGATGCAGGCACCGTGGCAATGCTGGCGCGTCCGGCAGGTTCAGTCTACCTGGTGCAAATGGACAACGGGCAGGCCGTGCCTCTGCTTGCGGATCCGGAACCCGAACGCCCAAGTCGCCACGCCGCAACCTTGCTCAAGTAGCCGTCCCGGCCGCGATCGCCTCCGGATGCCAGAGCTCAGTAGCGCTGTCCGGTGAGATGCCCTCGTATGGAGTTCACACTTTAGTGTGTGCCTTCCGTTAGCAGCGCCTCCCAAGGCACATGCTGAAGCATGAACTCCGTACAGCGTGCCATCGGGCAGGACGTTCTGTTTGGCAGAGCTCCGTGCTCAACCAGCTGAACTCTGAGATACCCCATCGCCCGTCGCGCGAGCGTCGGCAACGGGTCCGTGTACGGCAGGTGGACCTTGCCGCCTACCCTACACGGACCCAGCATGTGGGGGGCCGGGGGAGCTTCGGTCCCCCGGTTGGGGTCTGGGGCAAACAGCCCCAGCGCTTCCAGCCTACTCCGGCAGGTAGAAGAGTTCGAACACCGTTTCGCGTCGAGCGATCGCGGCACAGAGCGGTGGGCTGCGGCCTTCGGACAGATGAATGGGAACAGCGTCATAGGCACTGATGCGACCGTCAACGCTCGCCCGGACGGTAAACACGTGTTCCCCAGCCCGGAAATCAGCTGGATCGAGATCTGCTTCCCATTCCTGCCACAGCCCGTTGAACGTCTGCTGCATTGGACGCCAATCACCGCGGGTCACGCTCCACTCCACCTGATCGACACGCATGCCGGGAGCACATGTGTGCGCCTGGATGGGGACACGCGTAAAGACTTCGATCGGCCGAACCTGGGGCCGCGGCCCACCGGTGTGCAGCGAGCCGATACGAACCGCATTGAGCTGGACTGCAGGACGGACCTCCTGTCCGAAGAGCTCACGCCAGAACCAGCGCAGTTGCCCCCCGTGCCAATGGTAGAGCGCGTACCCGGCTCGAACGGGAAAGGAATGGTAAGGGGGGATTCCTGTCCACTGCCAGCCCACCAGCGATCCGCAGTTTATCAACCGAACCCCGCCCACTTCCCATTCGTTGACGCGATGCCAGTGGCCGGTGATCAGAGCCTGGACACGATGGGCACGCATCACATCCAGGAATGCATCCGCGTTGCTATCCCGCCAGTTGTCATGCCAGTCCCCGTCCTGTTCCAGAATAGGGGCATGGAAAGCGACCACGCACGTGCCTGAAGGACGCTTCCCGAGTTCTTCCTCCAGCCAACCCAAATGCTCGTCGGTAACCAGGGCGTGCCAGCCGCCTTCGGGCTTGCGCTGGATGTCCGGAAACATCAGGACAGTCAGGCCTTCAAGGTCGACAGCCTGTCTTTCCGGCCCGATCAGTTCCTGCCACGCAACGCTGTCCGGCTCCCCCCATAGGTCGTGATTGGCCGGCAGTGCGTGCACCGGGAGCTTCGCAGCGGCCGCAATTCCCACGTATTCCTCCAATTCGCCTCGCCCTCCGCTGCAGACAAGATCAGCGGTAGCGAGAATGCAGGCCGGCGTCGGCGTCAGAGACGCAATTTCATCGAGGGCGACAGCCAGGTTCCGCTTAGCTGCCTCACCGTTCAAGTTGTTGTTCCCGACATGGATGTCCGTGATCTGGGCGAAGTACGTTCCGTCTTCGGTGGTCATTCGGGACTCTCCTCGACTCTCACATCGGCGAATTGCACGGTCTGCTGCCTCTGGCCAAGGTGGCAGGTCAGGACAGTGCCCTTGGCCTCGTATGCCTCCATCGCCTTGCCGGCGATCTCAACCCTCTGCCATTCCGGACCGGCTTTCACACTGACCATGCCAACCCGTGTGTATGGCGCACCATTCTTCTGGAAGATGGCATTGAACTCGGCGCCCTTCTCGCTGCGGCAGTAGAAGCTCAGTCGGTACGTCGAGCCCTCTTTGAGCGGAATCATAACCGGCCGCTTGTACGCCGCCCCCGAGCTCCGGTCCGGCTTCTTCGTGACCGTCACCTCCAGGGCTTCAGCAAACGGCTGCGCGGTGACGGTGACCGGTTTGGTGTCCACGTACTTGCCGCCTCCGTTGAGCAGGACGCCCCCGATTCCGTGAACCACTACGGCCGCTTTGGCCGCGGCGTACTTCCCAGTGTGTTGCGCCACCTTCATGGTCTTGAGTACGGCTTCGAACCGTGCAACAACCGCAGCGAAATCGCTGTTGTCAGCCTGATTGACTGTCTCGTGGGGGTCTTTCTGGTAATCGTAGAGTTCCCGAGCGACCAGCAACCCGGAGCGCTCGCCTTTCCGGTAGTTCATCTGGACCCACTTGACGTACCGATAGCGTCTGTCGCGAAGGGTGTATCCCATCACCGGACGTCCATCGATGCCTCGGGGGTACTGTGAGAGAATGGCCTCACGCACCGAGCCTCCCGGGTTCGACATCAGCGAGGCCACGCTCTTCCCCTGCAGTTGCTCCGGAACGGGAAGCCCGGCCAGTTCACACAGAGTGGGGAACACGTCCACAAAACCCGTGGGCGCGTCGGTCTTGTTGCCTTTGGGTTTGCCCGGGGCCGCGACGATGAGCGGAGCGCGGACGGCCTGCTCAAAGTTCGAGTGTTTGCACCACATGCCGTGGTCCCCCAGGTGCCAGCCGTGATCCCCCCAGAGGCAAACGACCGTCTTGTCCGCAATCCCCAATGCGTCGAGCTTGTCGAGCAATTTGCCGACTTGAGCATCGATGTAGCTCACGCACGCCCGGTAGCCGTGAATGAGTTCCGCCTGCTGCTTCGGGGCAATGTCGCCCTTCCGCGGGATGTTGCTGTAAGAACGCAGTTCCCCGGACGTGTGATAGGCCAACTCCGGACCACCAGCGGACCGCTTCTGGAACGGGTGCAGTGCGATCTCCGCACGATCGTAGAGATCCCAGTACTTCTTCGGTGCCACGAAAGGCAGATGCGGTTTCAGAAAGCCAACCGAGAGAAAGAACGGCTTGTCTGCTGCAGAGAGCTTCTCGAGTAAGCGGCAACCCGCATCGGCCAAAGCCCCGTCGTTGTAGGCGTTGTCCGGCACATCCATGCACTCGGTGGCTGGGGCTGCCATTGGGCCGGCCGCATCGGCCATGGCCCGGTTGCGGGCACTCCCACTCTTGAACTTCTTCCCTTTCACTGCGGCCTTGGCCTTCGCAGCCACGGCCACGGTTTCAGGGTGGCGGAACCCTCGGAAAGAAGGCCCTAAACCGGACGCGTAGACGCGCTTCTCCGAACCGTACCGAATCGACCATGACGGCGCATCAAGCTTCTTGTCCACGCAACGGGAATCATAGGTCTTGCCAACACCTGTCGTCTCATAGCCTTGCTGGATGAAATACTGGGGCATGGACAGGATGTCGGGGTTCACATCCCGCATCCGCGTCTTGAGATCCCAGACTCCTGTCGAGTCGGGGTAGAGCCCCGTCATCAGACTGGCCCGAGTAGGCCCGCAGACCGCTTGTTGACAGGCATTGTTCAGGAAGACAGTTCCACGGGCTGCAAGCCGATCGATGTGAGGGGTCAAAATGCCGTCAACGCCATAGCAGTTCAGCAGCGGTTTGAGGTCGTCGACGGGTATCATCAGTACGTTCAGCTTGTCCGCGGGTGCCCCCAGCAGATTGGGCCCCAAGGCACTCCCCGCAAAGGCCGTTGCCATCGCCATAAATTCACGTCTGCGCATCGCCATCTCCTTGTCTGCAACGTTGTCGTCGCTCGCAACCTACCCCCGGTGCCTTCCCCAAGCAACCGACTTGCCCTTTCGGGCAAGACCGCTCCTGTTAGTCGCGGCTCGGACGGACGGGTGCCCCCCTCTTGAGGGACGACACGTGTTCCACCATCATGGACGAGCCGGGTTCGTCAGGACGAAGTCGCCCTGCTCATCCTGGAGGCACGGCGCGGTCGCTGGGGATCCGCCGTCGCCGTCCGGCTATGGCGGGACAAGCATCGACCCTCCAAAGACGCCTTGGGGCCACCGAGGGCCCCCTGAACTCAAATCTACTCAATCTCAACCACCCGACGCTCTTCCCGAGCTTTGTCAGCAAGGAAACCGACGAGGTGGCCGTGGACAGAATCCTCGATCGTGGTGCACGAGATGGACGGGGCACTTCCGCGCACGAAATTGACGAAATCGGCTGCAAGCCGCCCATCGCCGCCACCGTGGCCACCGAAGGCCCCATGCATGTCCCCACTGATGCTGAGGTCCAGCTCATTTTCGGTGTACTCGTGTCCGGAACGAGTGGCGATGTGGCGAATGACAAAGGTGCTGTCCTCCATCACCCCCTGAATCTCACCATGTGTACCAATCAGGTGGATCGCCCGTGACGGCCGGGCCGTCCCGCCGACCAGATTGTGGGATGCCGTGCAGCCATCCTCGAACTCGATGCACACGGTTTGGTGATCCACGACGTCGTTGTCACACCCCCAGACGCAACGTCCGTGGGGATTCCCCCCCTTCAGGGACGCAATCTTGTCCTCAATGGTGGGCTCGGTCAGATGTTCCAGCTCGAACCACACGTACGCCGCCCAGCGATGGGGATGGTCGATGTACATCTTGCGGGCGGAGTAGTCACATGCCCCCTCAATCGGGCAATCGACCAGGCAACGCGTTCCCGCGCCTTCGGGGGCACGTTCGGGACAGAAGTAGATCTGCCCACCGAAACTGCTGACCGCTTTGGGAGCAACGCCGCTCTTCATCCACATGATCAAATCCAGATCGTGGCAGCACTTCGCCATGAGCATGCTTGAGTGGCAATCATCCTTCCGGCTCCACTTCCCACGCACGAAACACGTGGCCATGTGATGGTAGCTCACGTGCTCGATCGTCTGCACGTTCATGACCTGGCCAATCTCACCCTCCAACACCTTCTGCCGGATGGCTGCATAGAACGGGGCATAGCGCAGGACATGACAGATCATAACCTTGCGGTCGCAGCGGCGAGCCGTTTCGACCAATTGCCACATCTCAGATTCGCTGGTTGCGAACGGCTTCTCCAACAGCAGGTGGTATCCGGCTTCGAGCAGTGGGACAGAGGTCTCGATATGCTGGTGATCCATCGTCCCATTGATGACTGTGTCTGCGAACCGCCCGACAGCGGCGAGTTCTTCCGCTGTTTCGTACAACCGGTCGTCCGGCAACCCATACAGTTCCTGAACCTGCTTGCGCCGCAGCTCTATTGGGTCGGCACACCCGACAATCCGCAACTCCTCCGGAGCAGCTTTGGCGTACGCGGCATAGGCCAACGCCCGGTGTCCGGCGCCGACAACAACGGCAGTGATTGGTTCTTTCGCCATGCAGGAAGTCCCTTTTTTGCAGTTTGAGCTGGCCGGCGGCGGCGCGGAAGGAGCCCCCGTGTGCAGCGTCTTACCCGAGTGGCCACCGAAGGCCGTATCGTCATCAGTCTCAACGGCGCACCGGGGCATGCACAACCCGTCTTCTGCGCCGACGCCGTCAGTCTCCGGGAACGCCCGGAATAGTCACCGCTGAGGGCCGGCGCGGAAATAACTTCACACTTTGCTGCTGGTCATTTTGGTTTCCGGCCAGGCGCGAGCGAGCGGGCATATCTTGATATGTCCCGAGTGAAGCAACGAAGCCAGAGAGCAAAAGGGACGCAGCCCTACGGGGCGAGGCGGAGCACGGCCATTCGCGGCGTTAGTCGTCGTACACATACCTCGGTATGCGTTGCTCCTCCTGCCTTCCGCCTGACCGTCCTGCGCTCCCGCCAAAATGTGAAGTTATTTCCGCGCCAACCCTTACGGTTCAAGAACAAACCGATCGAACACGGCCGATGTGTGCTTCTCAGCACTGCCTTTGACCGTGTGAACGGTTACGGTCAACGCCTTCCCCACGACCTCCACCTGAACCACATTGTACGCACAGATCCGCTTCTGGAAGAAACGGTAGCTGCGCTCTTTCGCCCACCCACCACGATTCAGAGGGCCACCCCCTCCACCGGCCACGATGTAATGGACGGCCCGTCCGTCATGCGGGTACCGCTTGGGCGGCGGGTCAGCTCGCGTCTCGTGATCATCGTCGGGCACATAGCAGTGGTCGTAGAGGTGTGCGTGCCCTGAAAACGCAAGCGTCACGTCGTACTGCCTGAAAAGCGGCTCAAACTGGCGGCGCACCGGAGCGATGCACTCCCCGGAACCAGGTTTGGCCGGATCGGGGGGATTCTCGCGCATGGTGGTGGAGTACAGGGGGTGGTGCAGGAATACAACGATATGGTCAATGCCTGGATCCTCATGAGCCTTCTTGAGGTGACGCTCCAGCCACGGCGTTGGCGTGTTGGCCCACCAACGAGTCCCCTGTTCACAGGAGATGAAGTAGGCGTTGGCAAAGCGGAATGCATAGAAGGTCTTGAAGGACGCACCACTGGGCACACGGTCCCGGAACGCACGGCAACGGGGATCGTCGAAGCGTTGAGGGTAATCGGTCTTGTCGTCTTCGTGGAAGAGACTGAACCGTTCCTGGTAGGTCGTCCCAAACGCCTCGGCATTTATCTCCCAAAGCTGCTTCTTTAGGTACGTGCGGTAGTTGGCGATACCCGCGTACCCGGCATCGTGATTGCCCATGGTCGGGAAAAACGGGATACGGGCCAGCATACCGGCGTAGTAGGTAACGAAACGGTCATAGGCCTCCGGGTCACGCCCGTGATCCATGAGGTCGCCGGTGTGCAGAGCGAACGTCGGCTCAAGGGCAAGGACGACCTCCGGCACGGCCAGGCGCTCCGGTATGCCCGAGGTCGAACTGTTCGTCGCGAATTGGCTGTCCCCGAAGACCACGAATGAGAAGTCGGCGTCCGCTCCCTCCGCGGTCTGACCGCCCCCGCTGAAGAGACCAAGTCCGATGAGCAGGAAGGTAATCACAGCCCAGTGCATCGATCCCATCATGACCTCCATTCGCCACTCCATATAATGCTCGACTTCCGCCCCGGAGAATTATACAGGGACAACATGCGCACCTCCAGCTTGCCCTCTGGACGTACCTCAAGGACAGTAAGGGGCGGACACAATAAACAACAGGCCACGCCGTTTTCCGACTGAAGTCTGGCGGATCCGAACGTGGAAGGCAGGGCAAAATGACCTCAGAAACGAACGGTGTCTCGGCGAATCCGAGCCCGCAGACAACGACACCAATCAGCAACACGGCGCCTCACGATTCCCAACCCGGCGGGTCCGCACGCAAGTCGTCAAGCAACGTATGGGTGGCGCTGACGCGGAATGAGTCCGCCGGTGTGGCCGGTCTGGTGATTCTCCTACTCATTTTTGTCGCTTTCCTGGGAACACGATTCCATCCAGCGATCCAGGCCCCGGATGCCAACGGCTATTGGGCCCAGGGAACCTTGTTGGCGGAAACCGGACGCCTCTGGTTCGAGCCCGAGATTCCTCCTCAGTACATTGGTATGCACTGGCTCGTTACCGAAGACGGACGCTACTTCAGTCGTTACCCACCAGGGCTCGGGTCCATTGTCGCCATCGTCTATCGCCTGTTCGGTTACCAGGCCAGCGTTGCCGTCAATCCTGCCTTGGCTGTTCTGGCCCTGGCAGCCTTCTATCTGCTGCTGCGCGGAATGGGCCTCCGCTGGCCATGGGCGCTGCTGGGCGTGGCATTCCTGATGACAATCCCGTCGTTCGCCCGGCATGCTCTGGTCTGCGACTCTCACATGGCCATTGTCTTCCTGCTGACCTGGGGGATGCTCTTTCTTGTGCGCTGGTCAAAACGAGGTCGACACATCGACGCATTCGTGGGAGGGCTCTTTCTCGGCAGCATCCCGACCGTGCGCTACCCGGAAGCTCTCTATGCACTGGGAGTCGGCGTGTTCCTCCTGCTGCACTGGCGCAGACATCCGCGGATCTGGACCCACTACGCAGCCGCCATCGCCGGTGCGGTCATTCCGCTCATTCCCCTGATTGCCTACCATCACGCGTCGTTCGGCGCCATCTGGCGCACGGCCTACAGCCTTACCAATGAGCAAACCGGCTTCGGTTGGTCTTACTTCAGAGCCCATTGCGTCAATTACATACGGCAGCTCCACGGTGAAGGCATGGGGTTGCTTTTCCCCTTTGGTATCGTGGGGATGGTAGTGATGTGCGGAGAGCGCAAGTGGCGTCCTCTGGGGTGGTTCTGCGTACTGGCCGTTGTCCCCGTGATTCTGTTGTATATGGCCTACTACTGGGCCCCCGAGCGCGTGGCTTCAGCAACCATGCGATTCGTGCTTCCCACGTTCGTCTGTTTCTGCGCGGCGGCGGTATGGGGGCTTGAGCGGCTCCTGAGCAGAGCATCGCCTGCCATCCGCGCGACAGCATTGGTCGTGGTGTTCGTCACCCAGGTTACCTGGGGAGTTCCAACCATGCTGCAGGAGACGAAACAGAGCGCCCACTCCCGCCGAGTTCTGGCCCTTATCGCATCTCAGCTGGAGGAACAGGCGGAGGAGGGCGCCGTGGTCATGGCCCAGTCGCAGATTCTGCAGAACATCGACTTCGTCCGGAAATGGCGACTGATGGATCTGACCATGCTGCGGAGCCGTGGCCGGATGGGACGCTTCGCTCAACGTGGGAAGGACAGCAACAGTCCCACTCCCATGCAGATGGAGAAACGCGCCATACAGGCGGAGCAGTACGAAGGGCAATACCCGTTCGAACGGGAACGCTCAATCGCCTGGGACATCTCCGAGTGGGCCGGCGAACACAAAGTCTACTACATTGGAACGGCAGAGGAACTCGAACAGTTGCCCAGTTCCTACTTCAGCGAAGAGAACATGCGCATCCTGGCCCGATTCACCCTCCCGGAGGCACCCAAGCGGCGAGAACCGGAAGGCATGATGGGAGCCGGCGCCAGACGACCAAACCGGGGTGCACAGGATGGCCCTCCCGGAATGGAGGGACCACCGGACGGAGCGATGGGTGAGGGAGGCGACCAGTTCAGGCAGAGACCGGGAGCCCAGCAGGGAATGGGCGGCAGACAGGATCGGTTTGGAGGTCCTCAAGGAGCGCAGCAGCAAATGGGCGGCAGACAAGATCGGTTTGGCGGTCCTCAAGGAGCGCAGCAGGGAATGGGCGGCAGACAGGATCGATTTGGCGGTCCTCAAGGGGCGCAGCAGCAAATGGGCGGCAGACAAGATCGTTTCGGAGGAGGCGGACGCAATGCCGGCGGACGCCGCGGACGAGGCGGTGGAGGCGGCCCCATGCGGATGGGAGCCCTCCTGGCGGCCAAAGAGATCGTCATAGCCGAATGGACATGGATGCCGGGGCTGTAATGCCGAAGATGATGGATGGGTCAGCGAATAGGCACCATTCCCACAGAGGACAAGGAAGGTCATGTCACAGATAGAAATACTGCACAACGCCCGTTGCTCAAAGAGCCGCAAGACACTCGAGATTCTCACTGACAGGGGATCTGATCCGGAGATCATTGAGTATCTCCAGGAGCCTTTGTCCGCGGACGACATTCGGCTCCTTGCCTCAAAGCTGGGGCTCAGACCGTCTCAGTTCCTGCGCAAAGGGGAGTATGCCGAACTCGGCATTGTGGCCGCAGAGACGGAAGATGGGATTGTCAGACAAATGGAACAGTATCCCATACTGATTGAGCGCCCAATCGTGATCAATGGGGACAAAGCCAGGATTGGCCGTCCCCCTGAATCGGTCCTTGAGATTCTGTAGAATGTCGTGATCCGTGAGTGGGACATTGGGTGATCGTCTCCGCCCCCGCCTCGGATTCACCGGCCCGGCCAGCCGGGCGATCTGCTCGATGGGCGTAGCTCCTCGAAGGCTAGTACCAAGCTGTCGAAGTCAGAGTACACTGACTTACGCAGCTTGGTACTAGTGATCACACCGTCAAGAACGGAGAACAACCCAGATGAAAAAGATGGCAACCGACATCGATTTCGCGAGAATAGGTCTGATGCAATCCGCTCTTGAGGAAAGTGGCATCCCGACCTTGATGCGCAACCAGGAGTTGAGTCAACTCGCCGGCGCGTTACCACAGGGGCAGGTGTGGCCTGAACTGTGGATTCTGGACGATGATGACTATGAGGCCGCGAAGAGCCTGCTCGAGGACATCGCCGGCAACTGAATGAGACAACTCGCCGGCCCAAGACGGGGGGAAACGCAGCGTTATCCCCCGCGGGAGCGACGTCAACCGTCATGTCATCCGGGATAGGGACTTGAGCAAACGAAACGCATTTCTTGCCCTCGTGTTACTGGTGCCGGCACCGAGTATTGGCGCGTTGTGCGCAATGGTCATCTTCCCGGATTCATGGCCTGGAGTCCTGCTGTTTGGCGTGAGCAAGGTCTGGTTGCTTGGACTACCGATCGCCTGGTGCACGTTTGTCGATAGGAAGCCAATCAGTTTCTCCCCACCGAAGAACGGGGGATTCCTCATTGGGCTCCTTTCTGGGTTGGGTCTCTCCGGTGCCATATTGGCTGTGTATCTCACGGTAGGGGATTCACTCATCGACAGAGAGTTCCTGGTCAGCAAACTGACCTCAATCGGCCTCGCGTCGCGCGGCACGTACATTTGTGCAGCTGCGTACTGGATTCTGGTGAACTCCGTACTCGAGGAGTATGTGTGGAGATGGTTCTGCGTCAAACAGTGCGAGTCCCTGCTGCGGCCGACCGTGGCGATCATAGGCTCCGCACTCTTCTTCACGCTGCATCACATCGTGGCGATGCGGGTCTACTTCGGATGGACAGCTGTTCTCGTGTGCGCCGTGGGCGTGTTCCTTGGCGGAACGATATGGTCCGCGATGTACATCAGATACCGGTCGATTTGGCCAGGCTACCTGAGTCACGCAATCGTCGACCTTTGCATCTTCGCGATAGCAGCGTCAATGCTGTTCTGACACCCGACGTCCAAGGCCACAGACTGGACACGATTCTCAGGAACCGCGCCCCCTGGTTCGCCCGGATAAGGACACACACGGATGAAGATCAGCATTCTCGCATGGGCTGTTCGGCACGCCTTGCAGCGCGACTTCACAGGCACGTTGGCAGCTTTGGTCGAGCAGGGATACCAGGGGATCCATTTCCTCGGCGATTTCGGCGGGTTCGCCCCGGCTGAGCTGTCCGCTATCATGAACGACATCGGGCTTGAGACCTGCGCCATCCACTGCGGTCCCGAGGGGCTTCTTGAGGAACACAACCCCGCCTATGATTACGCTCGTGAGCTGGACTGCACGTTCGTCACGACAAGCCTGAGCAAGGCAGACTTCAGTGCCAGGCACAGGGAGTATGCCGAGACGTGCAACCGAATCGACGCCATCGCCCGGGATCGGGGACTGACGTTCGCGTACCACAACCACGGGGTTGAGTTCACTGAAGTGGATGGGGTAACCGCCTACGACCTGTTCTGCGCCCGTTTAGGCAAAAACGTAGCGCTCAATGCCAACGTCTTGTGGGCACAGATGGGAAGCGTGGACCCCATTCAGTTCCTAACCACGTTCCTCGACAGGTCACCCATCGTGCATGTCGGTGACTGCAATGCGGCCGGCGAATTCTGCGACCTCGGCACCGGTGTGGCCCCGCTTCCGGAAATCATGGCAATGCTCGAAGGCCGCGTGCAATGGGCTGTACTTGATCACGACAACGAAGCGAACGACGAACTCCCGAGCGCGGAACGCTGCATTCGGTGTCTACGGAAGTTGGTCAGAGCTCGATCGTCATGAACTGGGTCGCCGCGTCCGTCAAGGGGAATACGGGTCGCGCCCGGGCCAGGACGTCTTCGCGTCGCGCTTCGGGTGAATGGGTCAACACCAACCGTCCGACGTTGGCCTCACGGGCGACGGCAGCCCCATCCTCAGGCGGCGTGTGTGCACCATCATGGATCAACAGGGGTACGCCGCGGGCAAACTCAGCCACCGGGGGAAACGGGTGTGTGTCGCCGGAGAATGCGAACTCCGCTCCAGTGGCAACTTCCTTCACACGGTACCCAAGAGCCGGCTCTACCCCATGTCGCCCCGAAACGTGATGCACGGCATGGGCCTCAATGCGCAGTCCAGCCAGTTCCAACACGTCCCCATCGCTCAACGGGCGCAGCTCAGGCTCAATAGCACACTCGGGAAACCGAGCGAACTGCAGGTAGTTCCCGCACGCTTCCACGACCTCGCCGAGATGCTCACCCGGTCCGGCAATGGTCGGCGTCCGCGACGCGGATCCGGGCTTGCCCTGGAGTCCGCAGATGAACATGAGCTGAACCAGGCCGAGGTAGTGGTCTTGATGCATGTGGGAGAACACGACGCCGGCGATCGTCAACGGGTCAATCCCGAGCTCACGCAGACGCAGGACGGGAGCCCATCCGGTGTCGAACAGCACGCGATCATTCACGAGCAGGCATGAGGTGTCAGCGCCGACGTCGGGCACGCAGCTCGTGTGTCCCAGGAACGTAATCTTCATACCGCATTCCTCCAGGCATTCGTCGCAACTGATCAAAGGCGGCCGCCGTTGCAGCCTCTCGGGCAGACGCCTATACTGTAGGCGCTGAACAGCAAAGTAGGAGTCATCCCGATGAGCAATGTCTTGGTGCGCCAAATGATCCCGGACGACCGCGACGACGTCGCGGACCTGATCTGCCTCTCAACGAACTACTGGTACCAGTCTCACGGTCACCCGATCATCTTCTCGGGCGGTCCGGAGACCACGACGCTCCATTTCGACATCTACCACACCCTCCCCGGTAGCGGGGGATATGTCGCAGTTGACGCCGGGACAAACCGCGTGGTCGGCTCCTGTTTCAGGCACGACCGCCCAACTCACGTGTCTCTCGGCATCATGAATGTGCACCCCAACCACTTCGGGCGGGGCGTGGCCCGCACGTTGCTGGATACGATCGTCGCCTACGGGGAAGAACGTGGCAAACCCGTTCGTCTCGTCTCAAGCGCCATGAACCTGGACTCCTTCTCCCTGTACACCCGAGCGGGTTTCGTGCCGCACTGCGCCTACCAGGACATGTTCATCGGCGTCCCTGAGAACGGAATGGAGGCAACCCACCCATTCTCGGGACGCGTCCGTGAAGCCACCATGGATGACCTCGAAGCCATCGTGGCGCTGGAACGAGATGTCAGTCACATCGAACGCCCGGGAGACCACCGACACTTCATTGACAACCCCGACGGCATCTGGCATGTCTGTGTGTGTGACGGCGAAAGCAGCGCCCTGAACGGTGTTCTCATCTCGTGTCAGCACACCGGATGCAACATGATCGGTCCGGGTGTCGCCCGGGATGCGGACTCCGCGGCAGCACTGCTCCTGGCCCAGCTCAACCACAACCGAGGCCGAACGCCGGTGTTCCTGCTGCCCGTGGCAGAGCCTGCGCTCGTGCAACAGGCCTACGACTGGGGAGGCCGGAACTGCGAAACACATTTCTGCCAAGTGCGCGGGGAGTTCCCCGGCTTTGACGGGATCAGTATGCCGACCTTCATGCCCGAAACCGGCTGACACGATGATGAATGACCCCAAAAGGGACTCACCCCATGCGTCCATCTTTCGCTCTCGCCTTCACCGCTGCGTTCCTCGCCCCGCTTCTGTGCTGTGCCCAGGCTCCCCCGATCCCCCAGCTCCATGACATGCACTTGCAGACTGAGCTGGCAAAAGGTGGTAAGGCAAGCTGCGTCATCGCCATCCCTGATGGCCCCGAGTTCGCGGGGTTGGGTGAGGAACTGGCTCAGGGCATTGGCCGCATCTGCGGCGCAACACCGCCTGTCCGCTCCGCGAGCAAGATGCCCGACCCCGAGGTGCGGAAAACGCACGTCATAGCCCTTGGGGTCTTCGCCAATAACACCATCCTGGAGAAGCTCTACCATCGACTGCTGGTTAGCTGCGACTGGTCCTGGCCCCAGGGGGCTGACTGCTACGTCATCCGGACGGTGCATAACCCGTGGCTGACGGGAAAGAACGTACTCTGCCTCAGCAGCACGACCGTACCGGGCTCCAGGAAAGCCGTCGACCGGTTCGTCGAGCTCCTGGGGCGGACACAGGGAAACGCTGTCGGCCCATTGATCGATGTCCATGCCGATGAAGAGACGCCTGTCCCGGACGAAGCAGGTGTGGTCGCCGCCAGGGCAAAGATCGAGGGGGAGACATCTTCGCGTTCAATGGGCGGAGTGGTCGCGCGGTACGCGAATCTCTACTACCGCACAGGGGTGCCTCAGTGGGCCGCGTTGTTCCTCGCGTCCATGCGCCAGCTGGACAAACTCCATGAAGCGGAGGGGGACGCGTCAGACGTGCGCACGTGCCGCTATCTTTTCGCCGAGTTCGACCGGATTGACGAAGGGCCCACATTCTCCGCCCCCGAACGCCTCGAGCTGGTCAATCTCTTCTTCCGCTTCGCTCAGCGGATGACCTACGCCAAACGGACTGCAAAGCCTTCCGCAATCCCCCACGGAAACAACTGGAACGCCATCGGGGCCTCCTACGCGGGCCTCTACTTCTCGCGCTATTACCCCGACAACCCGATCGGCAAACGAATTCTGGACACGCTCGATGTGCATTACGAACCGAACATGACCGGCTGGAAAGTCAATGAAGACTGCCCGGGCTACGGCAACATCACTCTCACAGGCAACTACGACTGGGCCCTTGCAAGACCGGACTGGCGCTATTTCGACCTCGAATGCCTGCGCCGCATGGCTGACTTCGACATGCTGATCACAGACAACGCCGGCAGGTGTTCAGGCTATGGTGACAGCAGCGGCCTCGGCGGTCCATACACGGTGAATGCCTACTCACTGGCAGCATGGCTCTACAAAGACGGCCGGTACCTGTGGTGGTGGGACCGACACATCGGGCGCCCAAACCGCTACTGGGTGCCGGAAACCATCCTCCCACGCAAGCCGCCAGACGATCTCCTCGGGGTCGCGGTTGCCCCCCTCGCAGATTGGATCTACAACAGCCGAGCTCCGGGCAAGACGAAGGCGATTCCCAGGGACGCGTGCTTCGACAAGGTTTCGTTCAGAAGCGGATTCGAGCCCGACGATCAATACCTCTGCATCAGCGGTTTCTCACATGGCTTCCACTCGCATCCCGACGCCAACGCAATCATCCGTTACCAGGACCGAGGCGCCGTTCGTCTCTACGACGATGGGTATATGATACCCGCCCTCAGCGAGCACAACACAATCGCCATACTCAAAGACGGATGGGCCGGAAAGACCCCCGACTTCTCCCAGATCGCCGCCCGGGCAGACTTCCCCTCGGTCGGACTGTTCGAGAGTCGCCTGGAGAACTACAACGGAATCGCCTGGGACCGCGCCGTCATCTGGCTCAAGAAGGGCTGGTTCTTCATCGTTGACGATCTGCAATGCAAGGAGGAAGCGGAATACGCGTTCCAGTGCATTTGGCGGGCCTTGGGACAAGCCAAACTCAACGGCAACCGCTGGGTCGTAAACAAAGGTGACACGCGCTTCACGTTGGTGTCCGCTGGAGCAGCTCCGTTGGCACAACGGCAGTCGGCCGGCACATCCCTCAATGCCAAACCGTTCCCATTGAGCAAGGCACGGGCGCTCGTCCAGGCAGCCAACCAGACGATGAAGCCCGGAGACAGCTGCTTGTTCGCCAATCTGATCTCCACAGATGGACTGAGCGGAGCGGCAGAAATGGATGCCGCCCAGCTCCCGAACGAACCCGGAGCCTACGTCATACAACAGGCCGACGTGTTCGCCCTGGCAGGCGTGGGCAAGTGCGCCTCACTGAGTCGGCTGGAACTCTCTGCCGATGTCTTCTGCGTCACTGAAGATGGGCTCTTTGCGGCGGGACTGCGGGCCCTCGATCTCGACGACCTGTCCATGCGAGCCGCCCCCCCCGTGGACGTCAGGATCGACTGGAAGTCCGAGAGAGGAGTGTTCTCCGCAGCCGAGGGCAGCCAGATTGCGTGCATCAAAGGGAACCGGGATGAAACCCTCACCATTGCCCCTGGCGCCGCACAGACCATTCCAGGCCTGGCTTCGGCGGACACTTGGGACGCAATCCACGGCGCGCTCAAAGCGGCCCACGCCGCTGCCCGTGGCCACGCCGGGGATGGCCAACAGGACGGGCCAAAAGGCGGCACGGGGCTCACCCCTCTCTGGCAGTACACCGATTTCCGGGCCTACTGCAACTTGGCGGAGGTCCCCGACGCGACATGCCGGGCCGATGTCTCTCCACTGGATGTTGGCTACGTCGGCCATGGCACGGGAGACGCAGGAGACCTGCTGCGGCCTGGGGCTAACATCATGTTCCCGAAGGGGAAGACCGTCCGCATCGAGGTTCAACTGCCCAAACCGATGCCCATCGTGCAGGTAACCGTGAAGTCGCGTCAGTTGAAGACGTTCCGCGATGGATGCGGGGTACGCAGCATTCGGCTGTGGATCAGCGATGAGCGCCCCGAGGGAGCTGGCACAAGCATTGCGGACCTCGCAATCACTGCCCCTCTGCCGAATGCCCTGCTCCCCTGCCCCATCCCCGTCCGGCCGCACATCGTCGGTCGTTCTGTCACGATAGAGTTCATCCCCTATACCCCGGAGCATAAGGTCTACCTGGACTCAATCAGCATTGACGGCATCGCTCCCAAGGCAAAGATCGCTGAGTCAGGCTTCCAACTCAATGCCCTGCAAGCCGCAGATGTCGACGGGGATGGCCGCGACGACCTGTTCACAGCGGGAACGGACCGCGCACTGCACGCAATCGCCCCGGATGGGTCGTCCCTGTGGCGATACGACACGAACGCGGTAGTCAACCAAATGAGTATCATCCCGAGCGAGCAGCCCACCCAGATTGTCGCCGCCTGCGAAGATCACACGCTCTACGCCGTGACATCCACAGGGAGCAGGACATTCGCCGTGAAGCCTCCGCCCCGCACGTACGCCCGCCCAGGGTATCGTGGCGTCAGGCCTTTCCAGGGGCGCCTGACTGTCGTCACCAACGGTGACCTCGACGGCAATGGCATCCCGGAGATCATCGTTGGGGCAGCCAATTGGCGGACCTATGCCTACGACCTGAAGGGAACACTCCTCTGGGACGACGTCTGTTGGGCCCACACCCCCACCTGCGGAACAACCTTCGATCTGGATGGCGACGGAACGCGGGAAGTGATCATGGGTAACAGCTACACCCGAGCAGTCGTCTACTCGTCAACCGGAAAGATCATCGGCAAGGCCGGAGGAAGCTCACACGCCGGCCCCACGGCGGTGGTGTGCGCGGACCTGGACGGAAACGGCAAAGGAGAAATCGTGGTGGGAGACCGAGCCGGGAAGATCTGGTTCCAGGAATGGCACGGCCGCAGACTCCCCACTCACAACACGGGCAGCGAAATCACCGATATCGCGATCGGGGACCTGGATGGCGATGGCGCCCTCGAGACGATCGTGTCTTCCAGCAACTACCTGGTCTACATCTTTGACGCAAACGGCAAGCCCTTCCGGAACATTAACCCGCTCACCATGGTCCATGACATTGCGCTCGCGGATGTCACGGACGACGGACACCCGGAACTTCTACTCGCATGTGCCGATGGCACCATGAGGGTGGTAAGAGCGGATGGCACAAGCGTGGGACAGTTCAGAGCCCAGGGCGCCATGAGACACGTGACAGACTGTGAGCTGGATGGAGACAGGACGACACGCGAGATCGCGGTCGCCAGCGACGACGGAACGGTGTACGCCCTGAGAGTTGACTGAGCAGGTCCTCGGCATTGGCCTGCCAGAACACGTTCGGTGCGGGCCGAGACCGTCAATTGACCAGCCACCAGATAGGAGCAACACCGGCCATGAAACGGATATTTACCCTCATTGAGTTACTTGTCGTCATCGCGATCATCGCCATCCTGGCATCCATGCTTATGCCCGCGCTCGCCCAGGCGCGACAGAACGCACGCAAGATCTCCTGCGCCAGCAATATGAAGCAACTCGGCTCAGCAGCCATCATGTATACGGACACCAACGAGGACTGGCTGCCACACTCCGGCAACGCACACGTCGGCGACACCGTGCCTCCCTCCCAATGCTGGCGATCCGAGATCTCAGAGTACGTGGGTCTTCCTTCCCCCGCGACACGCAAAGCCCTTGAAGACACCGCCTTCAAGTGCCCAGGCCAGCGCGTTCTGAGCTGTGGCACAACGGGCTACGGAGACGGCGGTTTCTACGGAGGGTATGGCTGGAATTTTGCCTTCATGGGATGGCGCGAAGACCAGCCGCTCTACCTGCGCAAGAAGCTGTCAACCGTTCCGAGACCGGCCGAGACCATCATCGCGGCCGATACGTCCGACGACACGACCGCAGCCACCTACGTGCCGTTCTTTCTCTATTACTACCGAGTTGCCACGCGGCACAGCAACGGCGGAAACTACCTGTGGACAGACGGTCACGTCAGCTGGCACAGTCGGTCTGAAGTCAGCGGCAGTCGTTCGTGGTACTACAAGGATAAATGACCCCGCGAACAGCAGCGCCCGTTACCGCGCGGCGGAACGCTCGAGCGTGAACGGGTTGAGCGCATTCTTGGCGAAGGTGTACCAGGCTCCCGCCGAGGCAAAGCCTGCGTCCAGATCGACCCAGCGGTAGTTTCCTGTCTGGTTGGTGGCATAGGGCAACACGATGAACGACTTGGAATGGATCCAGCGAATCCTTGCGCACGAGGACACATCCCCCGTCCCGTACAACTTCATGTTCTCGCCTCCTGCTGAGCGCATCGCGAAGGAACACTACGGGGATGATCTGGAAGGTGCTCTCGGCCTCCCAATCCGTATGTCAGGACCGGCCTCGATCAAACCGCTCTACGCCAGCCCGGCGGAATTCGGCAACACCGTCACCGACGAGTTTGGCGTGGTTTGGTCCACCAGCGACATTGATCGGGGCTCCCCCATCGAGCCGTGCCTCCGAGGCACGTCCCTGAACGACTATACCTTCCCTGAGCCAGGCCGGACCTACCGCTTTGAGGGGCTCAAGGAATGGTGCGAAAGTCAGAAAGGACACTATCGGATTCTCTGGGTCGGTGATCTCTGGGAACGCGCCACGTTCATGTGTGGCATGGAGAGCATTCTCCTTGATGTCGCCCTACATCCCGCATTCGTTGAGGAACTCCTGGAGAGACTGGCCGAGTACATCCTCGAAACCCTCCGGATCGTCCTGCACACCTGCGACTTCGAGGGCATTGCCGTGAGTGACGATTACGGCACCCAGAACGGCATGATCATCTCGCCTTCCTCCTGGAGAAGCCTGGTCAGACCTTCGCTCGCACGCATCTATGCTCTGGCCAAGAGCCACGGACGCACCGTTCTGCACCACTCCTGCGGCGACATTGTCCCAATCATCGGTGACCTGATCGACCTCGGCCTGGACATTCTCCACCCCATCCAGCCGGAAGCGATGGACGTTGCCCTCCTGAAACAGGAGTTTGGTGCGCATGTCACTCTCTGCGGCGGCATCCCAACCCAGACACTCCTCGTCCAAGAAGGACCGGGGGCGGTTCGCCGGGAAGTGAAGCGACTCAAGAGAACGCTGGGACAAGGTGGCGGCTACATACTGGAGCCGGGAATCACGATCCAGGCGGATGTTCCCGCCGAGAACATTTTCGCCATGGTCGATGAAGCCCGGACTCCGCGGCTTTGATCCCGAAACCCCTCAATGTGGGAGGCGCACCGTGTGCGGCGATCGGTGATCCCCCCAGACGGAACAGGCACGCCCCTCCCACACAGGACGCGAGGGCTTGCCTGTGTGATATAGTGTCGCCTGGGCAGCGTACCGGGACTGGCGAGGCTAACGGTGCTTCCTCAGCTTCAGCACACGAAGAAACCAAGAGACACGATGAAGACAGTTCGCCTTCTGACCATCGGCAACAGCTTCTCAGATAATTGTTGAAAGCTACCGGCACCACGCGGCCAGGCTCAACTGCCGCATCCTCCCCTTTGGAAGGGCTATCCACACGAGCTGAACACTGGGAATCCTCTCACCATGCACAATCTGACAGTCACCAGCCTGGTCGCAGTAGGTCTCTGCCTCACCGTCCATGGGCGAATCCCCCTGGCTATTCGCGGCAGCGGCACAGTCCATCTGCGTCCGACGACAGAGACATTGAGCGTCACCATCGAGAAACGGGACCTGAATATCTACGAGAACGCGGAGACCCTCACCGTGACACTGATGGCCCCGGATCGCTCCGTCATCAAACACGTCGTGCTGCCCGACGACGGCAGCGAGGGCAAGACCGGCATCTCGAGCGACATCCAGAGCACCACGCTGACCGCTCCGGTCGCCATGACCGGCATCTATCAGGTGCGGGTCTCTCAGGGAAACGGTGATCAAGTCTGGGGATTCAGCACAGATTGTCCGACCTATGCGATCGAGACCCCCATCTTCCTCAATGATCCGTCCCTGGCCGGTGATGTGTACTTCCTGCCCCCCGACAAGGCATTCACCATCGCCGCCGAAGCTGTACACGAAGGAGGCATCCAGCCGCTCCCGCTCAAGGACGGTAGCGGACAGCTTCTGTACACCTTCGAACTCAAGGAACTCGTGACGCCGATGGAGTACGCTGTCCCGGAAACAGCCTCTCGGACGCCGGGCCCGTGGCACATCCACATCTCGCGCCAGGATGTGCGCTTCAAGATCAAGGGCGTCACGTTCTGGTCAAACCGATCCGACTCGCTCTTCGACCTGTCCCTGAGCAAGTCGCTTCTGACCCCGTATGCAACCGAGCTGGATCTCGTCGCCGGACAGACGAAGAAGGTCAAGCTGGACCTGTGGAACGGTAAGAGCACTGCGGCCCCATTCGATGTTTTACCGGCCGACTCAACAACACTGCACTGTCAGATTGTCGCCCCGGAGCTGCCGGTCTCCATCCCGGCCAAATCGAGTCAGGTGGTCGAGATCGAGTGTTCTCTGCTGCCCAACGCTTCGGTGCTCTCGGGAAGCAGGCACGGCATCGCGCTCACAGCGCGGCGTGTGGGCACACCGAACGCATCGGGCAGTGCCACGATCACCGTTCGCGTGGGACCGCCACGGGCCGACACACAACTCGACCTCCCCATCGTCCTGCGTCCATACGAACACGAAAGTGTTCAGTTCGGGTACTGCCCGGAATACGAACCAAATGCCGTCTTCTTCGATCGCCGGAACCGCCCTTACATCCGGATGCGTCGAGGAAACAAGGACCGGACCACCGGCATCCAGACGCTCGAGAAGGGAAAGTGGGTAGAACGATCGTTCCTGGCGGCGCTTGAGGCTGCATTCCCCGGACACGTGGGAACACGACGGGCCACGGGCTGGCACGGCACCAAGGTGTTCTTCGATGCCGAGAACCACCTCTACACACTCCTGACCATCCAGGACGCCGACCTCAAGTACCGCTACCTGTTGCTGTTCTCACGCGATGGGGGCAAGACCTTCGATGCCACGGAACTCCCCCTCCTGACACGAGGCGTCATCGACATCGAACACGCCACCGGGCACGGCGAGGCTGCCGGCCCTCCGCCAGTCGTGTTGTACGAGTCCACCAAGCCCCACCCAGCCCGTTTCGCGGCGTTCCACGATCTCAAGATTCTCTTCCCTGAAAAGACCGACGACGGCATTGTCCTGGGTGATCCTATTCTGGTTACAGACACCTGCTTCGGTACATGCCTGCACTCCGGAGCCCCAGCCCCGGTGGTAACCAGCGAAAGTCGCACCCACATCGTCTGGGGTGAGATCGACGACACCGGCGTTCCTGGCGTCCCGACCTATGCAGCCACCTACTTCCACAAGGAGAAGCGTCTATCCGAGAAGGTCCTCATGGGATACGCCCCACCGGTGAATGATGTGCACAACCAGCCGGGAATCTGCATCGACAGTGAGGGGTACCTCCACGTGGTGACCGGTGCCCACGGCCAGCCGTTCCTGTACCGCCGATCCCTCAAACCAAACGATGCACTGTCAGGATGGACAGAGGCAGTGGAGGTGTGCACAACCGACAACATCGCCCCAAAGACGGGTGAGGAAGGCGGGAGGCAGACCTACCTGTCCCTCCTCTGCGATGGCAACGACACGTTACACATCGCCTACCGGCAATGGCGCCGAGGAGTTGATCCCTACCACAACGGGGCACAGTATGCCGCCCTCTCCTACCAGCGGAAGCCGAAAGGGAAGTCATGGGAGAAGCCGGTGCCGATCGTCGTCCCCCCCTACCCAGGCTACAGCATCTACTACCACAAACTGACCCACGACCGGAAAGGCCGCCTCTTCCTCTCGTACAGCTACTTCTCGATCAACGCAGCTTACCGCAACGACATCCCCTGGCTGTACGACTACCGTGCGCTCGTGACGTCAGCCGACGGCGGGAACACCTGGAAGCTCCTGACGACAAAAGATGTCGCGAAGTAACATAGGCATCCAGCCCAAGCGACAGAGGCAAAACGCTCGGTAGAGGCCACAGCTCCTGCAAGCCCTTTTGGAGCCCCGGTCGTCGCGACCGGCAGTCCGGCGTCCACGGAAGCTACCGGTTAGGAATAGCCGGCCTCCAGAAGACCGCTGGCGTGGGGATGCGCTTGGAGCCCCGGTCGTCCCGACCGGCAGCCCGGCGTCCACGGAAGCTACCGGTTAGGAATAACCGGCCTCCAGAAGACCGCTGGCGTGGGGATGCGCTTGGAGCCCCGGTCGTCCCGACCGGCAGTCCGGCAACCACGGGAGCTACCGGTTAGGGATAACCGGCCTCCAGAAGACCGCTGGCGTGGGGATGCGCTTGGAGCCCCGGTCGTCTCGACCGACAGCCCGGCGACCACGGAAGCTACCGGTTAGGGATAACCGGCCTCCAGAAGACCGCTGGCGTGGGGATGCGCTTGGAGCCCCGGTCGTCCCGACCGGCAGTCCGGCAACCACGGGAGCCACCGGTTAGGGATAACCGGCCTCCAGAAGACCGCTGGCGTGGGGATGCGCTTGGAGCCCCGGTCGTCCCGACCGGCAGCCCGGCGACCACGGAAGCTACCGGTTAGGGATAACCGGCCTCCAGGAAACACAGCTTGTCCGAACTCCCTACTCCCAGGGCAGGTAGCAGATCTTGAGAGCCTTCTTCTCACGCAGGAGGCCAATACCTTCGGTGTAGCGGCTCAGAGGCAGCGTCTCGGTCACCAAAGGACGGAGGTCCAGGTTGCCGGCCACAACATGCTCAAGCGCCTTCTCGGCACCCTCTTTGGCGTGCGGAGCCGCCCCCAGGAGCTGCAGTCCAGCCCAATGCTCCCAGCCAAAGCGCACATCATCCCGCAACACGCCGAAGAGACTCAGCGCCTGATTGGTGGTGTTCATGAGAGCCTGGACCGAGACGGCAAGTCCGGTACAGTCCATGGCCACATCGAACGCTCCCGGCCCACGACGACGGGTCGGCAGGCCGTCGTCCCCGGGGGCAAACGCACAGCAGGCGCCGACTTGGAGGCCGACCTCCCGGCGATCGGCCAGGGGGTCGATTGCCACCACTTCACGAGCTCCGTAGGCACGGGCCAACTGGACCGCAACCAGCCCAGCCGGTCCCATACCACCAACCCCGAAGCGCACGTCCGTCAGATCCACCAGACGAAGAAGCTGACTGAAGCAGCCCTGCACACACATAGCCAGCTCCAAAGACGCGATCTGTTCCACCGCGAGATCAGCTGGGATCGCCAAGACATGATCCACATCCACGGCCACGTACTGCGCATAGCACCCCTGAATGCTGTGGCCACGATCGCGCCACACGACCACGGGTGTACCAACCGGAAATGCCTCGCCTCCCGGCCCCACAGCCGCTATCTCACCCGTAGCCTCGTGCCCGGGCTGGCCGGCACAGTAGGGATAGGGCAACTGGCTACCGGGAAACATCGGTTCACCAGACATCAGGTGCAGGTCCCAGTGCGGGCATGTCGTGATTCCCTTCACCTTCACCAACACCTGGCCTTCGCCCGGCTCCGGAACCGGTATGTCCTGGATCTCAGCCTGCCCGGGCGCCATGTATTGCAGAATCTTCATTCATACCTTCCTTCGGTGTAGCCGTTCACGGGGGTGAGGTCAAGCCCGATTTCACGTTGTTGTGAAAGAAGCGCGACTTTCTTTCGGGAGACGGCTGGGATCTAACACACCTCGCCGTTATAGTGGCGGCCATG
>Ga0209045_1000618_pt1 | contig 40384 bp, 19 predicted proteins | sample SaaInlLV_10m_DNA_4_FD_184664 | JGI IMG/M metagenome (GOLD analysis project Ga0209045, IMG submission 184664) | Marine microbial communities from expanding oxygen minimum zones in the Saanich Inlet - Saanich Inlet SI072_LV_200m_DNA (SPAdes) (version 2) | ecosystem: Environmental > Aquatic >...
TACCGGCGCTTCCGCGAACTCACAAAGGAATGGGTGGACTTGGCAATTGAGGTGTGTAAGCTGAGGGCAGGAAACGGCTCAGACGGCTGAGAACTCGGTACTCTCAAGGACATGATCTCGGTCGGTTAAAAATGTCTCACAGTGTCTCATAATGTGTATGCCTGCTAAGGACTTCATGAGATGTTTGTCGGTCTCAACGACCGACGCGGAAAAACGCTGTCAGGTCTATCTATCCTAGCTATCGGTTTCCAGGTGATGGTTCGCAGCCGGAGACGGCGACAGAACCAAGCCGGGACTTCGAACACGATTTTCGGGGTAAGAGAAACTCCTGATTCCAGAAACGCCTACTCAGTCCGTCTAATTGGATGTTGGTACTGGCGTCCGACTCGGCGGACTCGTGTCTCGTGAACTTGGTCCTCAAGCGGAGTCCAATTTGGTCTGTGTCTTTTTCCAGGATGACCGTGCTTGAGTAACGGCGACACCATGAGCATTGGACATGCCAGAAGGCGACGCAGCACTCTACAACAACTTTATACACACCGTGTTACAAATGCACGTCGCGCGCTCACCACCGCTGAACGCGGCGTGTTTTCGTGTGTTTGACCTACACGAATTGTAGGTCTTCCTCCACGTTTTGTAGGTCGTGCTCAATTTCCCCGACGCCGCTGCTCAAGCCCCACCGATCCCCTTCTGCCTTGGCCGACGCGCAAGCGTCCTCGCTTCAGAGCTTCCGAAGACCACAGACCGACATGCCCAGCGGGTGAGGGTTGCGAGGTCCGCTGGAGCAACGTGGTGTGCGTTTCCTTCTTGCGCAGAGGCGTTGAGAGCGCAAGGTAAGCCCCCGACCGGGTCCGCAGGCTATGGTCTCCGCGGAAAGGGCCTCGCGGCCGCGTTCACGGTTGGCGGGTTCACCGTTCAACGGTTGGGAAAGAGCAATAGTGCCCACCCCGGAAGACAGACCGCCTCGGCCATGCTGAACCACTGAACCGTGAACCTGGCCCCCGCCGTGGGGTCTTCGCGGAGGGGCGGGCTGGACCTGACGCGACAGGTCCGAGCGCCAGCCCTCTTCTCTGGAGCAGTATAGGGAACAGGTGACGGGAGAGCTCAGCGCGGTTGCAGGTAGACGTGCTTGTAGGGATGGTGGTCAAGGATGGTCGGGTGCCACCCTCGGACCGAAGGCTGGATCAACATGCTGCGGACGTAGAAGTAGATAGGCACGATCGGGACTTCCTCGAGCAAGATCGCTTCCGCCTGCTGGAAACACGCGAGCCGCTCCTCACTGGTGACGCTCCGGCTGGCCTGCTTCAAGAGGCGGTCATACTCGGGATTGGTCCATCCCGTTCGGTTGTTTCCCCCGTCAGTGACCCACATGTCCAGAAACGTGTTCGGGTCGTTGTAGTCGCCAATCCAGGCTGCCCGGGCGACTTGGTAATCGAGTCGCTTCACCGAGTCCAGGTACACTTTCCACTCCTGGTTGCGCAACGTGACATCGATGTTCAGTTCCTTTTTCCACATCTGTTGGATGGCTTCGGCGATCGTGCGGTGCGCTTCGCTTGTGTTGAAAAGCAGACTCAGCGACGGGAAGCCTGCCCCACTTGGGAAGCCGGCCTCCGCCAGCAGTTCCCGGGCCCGATCTGCGCTGGCGTCCAACCGCGCCTTTGGCGTATACCCCGCAGTTCCCGGTGGCGTGAAGTGATAGGCCGGCTGCTGCCCTGCCTTGAGAATGAAACGAGTGATGTCACCGCGGTTGATCACAAGCCCAAGGGCCAGGCGGACACGCTTGTCATCCAGCGGCGGCTCCGTCACATTGAACCGGTAGAAGTAGGTTCCCAGATAGGTATCGAAGCGGATCTGATCGGGACGGTTCTCACGGTAGTAATCGATGCGGTGCAGGGGGATGGTCCCCGTGACGTGGAGACCGCCATCGCGGAATGCACGTTCTTCCGTGTCCGCGCTGTCGATGGGAAGAAAGTGAATCTCCTTGAGACGCACGGTCGTCGCATCCCAGTAGGAAGGGCTCTTCGCAACCACGATGTGACGATTGACCTCCCAGGACTTGAGAGCAAACGGTCCATTCCCGACGAAGTTCCCGGGGCGCGTCCATTGGCTCTCCCGGTTGCCGATGCCGCCGAACGCCTCAACGGTTGGCGGATGGACAGGCCACCAGGAGTAGTGGTTGAGCAGTTCCAGGAGATAGGGAGTCGGGTTCTCCAACTCGAGGACCAGCGTGCGGCTGTCGGCGGCCTTCGCCCCCACGTCATCGAAGTCGGCGACTTTGCCTGTATTGAACGCCTCCGCATTCACCAGGGGATAGAGCATGTAGGCATACTCAGCGGCCAGGTCCGGCGTCAGGATGCGGCGGAAGGAGTAGACGAAGTGATCGGCCGTTACGGGATCGCCGTTTGACCACCGGGCGCTCTCTCGCAGATGAAACGTGTACCGCTTCCCGTCGTCGGAAACATCCCAGGACGTGGCGACGCCGGGCACAGGATGAAGGTCTTCAGGATCCTCTGCGACGAGCCCCTCCAGAAGTGCGGCGATCACGTTGTGTTCAGTCACGCCCGTGACGAGATGAGGGTCCAGTCCTTTGGGCTCGGAACCATTCCCGAGATACAGGATCTGCTCCCTATCTCCACGGGCTACGGCCTTTTCCCGCCGGCCGCAGCCGGAGAGCAAGACGGCAGCTACAGCCACGGCGCTGAAGGACGCGAGGCACCGAGGAACGCGCTTGACTGAAACCATCCTCTTCTCCTGAATCGCCAGCACTAAGCCACACCATGTGCACGTCTGGCAGATTCCACGGTATTGAACAGCAGCATGGTGATGGTCATCGGCCCAACGCCGCCAGGTACCGGGGTGATGAGCGAAGCCTTCTCTGCGACAGCTTCGAAATCCACGTCCCCGACCAGGCGATAGCCACGCTTGCGGGAGGCGTCCTCTACTCGGTTCACCCCGACATCGATCACCACAGCGCCATCTTTGACCATGTCGGCTGTAACTGTGTTGGGGCGGCCGGCAGCAGCAATGATGATGTCGGCCTGAAGGGTGTGATACGCCAAATCCTTGGTCCGGGTATGGCAGACCGTGACGGTCGCGTTGCCTGTCGCCGCCTTCTGAATCAGCATGTTCGCGACAGGTTTCCCAACGATGTTGCTCCGCCCGACAACAACGACGTTTGCTCCCTCAATCTGCACCCCGCTACGCTGCAGCAGCTGAATGCAGCCGTGAGGCGTGCAAGGCAGAAACGCCTTCTCTCCGACCACCATTTTGCCAACATTCATGGGATGGAATCCATCGACGTCTTTGTCGGGATCGATCGCGAGCAACACTGCCGACTCGTCCAAATGCTTGGGCAGCGGCAGCTGAACTAGGATGCCGTTGATTTTCGGGTCCGCATTCATCTTCGCAACCAGTTCCATCAGGGCGCTCTGACTGGTATCGGCAGGGAGCCGATTGTCGTCAGAGTAGATACCGGCTTCCTCGCACGCGCGTTCCTTAGCTTTGACATAAGATTGCGAAGCAGGGTCTTCCCCGACCAGGACGACCCCCAGTCCCGGGACAATGCCCTGGTCACGAAGCGCTGCGACGTCCAGTTTCAACTCAGCCCGCATATCCGCGGCAACCTGTTTGCCGTCAATGATCGTTGCTGCCATCACTCACTTCTCCTATGTTATTATGCCATTGCGCGTTTCGTTCGCGGGAAATAACGAGTATAAGAGGACGGTCGGGCAGATCAAGCGACCACGCGCCATTTCAGTTGCCGGACCGGACGCCTGGAGCTTACTTGACCAAACAGAGCAGTCAGTCAAACGCAGGCCGGTGCGGAAGGGCATTCACTCTCACCGGCAGTGCCGAATCTGGAGCAACTTATGAAAACGGTCGCGATCACCGGGACCCGCAAGTGCGAACTCCGCAACGTCCCCGAGCCCAACGTGCAGGGCGAGTTCGTCAAAGTCAAGATTCTGTCCGCGCCTATGTGTACGGAATACAAAGCGTATCAGAACGATGGGAGCAGCACCAATCTTGGTCACGAGGCAGCAGGTGAAGTGGCCGAGATCGCCACCTCCAACCTCTTGGAGGTCGGCGACCGCGTCGTTGTGATGCCGACCTACGCCTGTGGACGCTGCGGGCTCTGCATCCGAGGAGACTACATCCATTGCCGGAATAACGTCAACGCGTTGGCCTTCTGCGGTTCTGAGACCGGAACGGCAACGTATGCGCAGTACTGCATCAAACCGGACTGGCTATGCCTGCCGGTTCCGGACGACATCTCAATCGACCACGCGGCGATGGCGTGCTGCGGGCTGGGGCCGGCGTTCAACGCCATGGTACGGATGAACGTGGACGCCTTCGACACCGTTCTTGTGACCGGGTTGGGCCCCGTCGGGCTTGGAGCGGTCGTGAACGCGGTCGTCCGCGGCGCACGAGTTATCGCAGTGGAGTCACATCCCTTCCGGACCAACCTCGCCTTGGAGATCGGGGCCGAAGCCGTACTGGATCCGCGTGACGCGGATGTGCTCGACCATGTGCGCGATCTGACCAAGGGCCTTGGAGTGGACAAAGCCGTTGACTGTGCCGGCGTAGCAGCATCTCAACGCCTGGTCGTGGACGCTGTCAAGCGCCGGGGTGACGTTGCATTCGTGGCCGAGTCGGGTGACCTAAACGTCCACATAAGCAACGATATGATCCGGAAAGGGATCACCCTGCACGGGATCTGGCACTGGAATCTGGCGGATACCCCCCTGATGTGGGATACCGTGCGGAGAGCTGCCCCTCTCCTCGACAAACAGATCACGCATACATTCCCCATGTCCCGCGTCAAGGAAGCGTGGGATCTGCAGCTCACCGGAGAATGCGGCAAGATCATCCTGCATCCGTGGGAGTAGGCCCTCACGAGGAAATGCCGTCAGCCCCGGACGTCCCCCGACAACCTGTCCGGCCTGACACGTACGCCACTCGCCGGATCCACACCGGTCTCTTCCCGGCACAGCAAGGCGTCAGCCTATCAGCTGCCGGAACGCTTGCGTGAATCGCGGATGTAGATTGCCTTGGACTGGCCATCTTTGAGGACACGCTCATTGACCTCGAAAAGCCCGATGGCAGTCACCAACTCCCCAAGGCGGGTATACCCGTAGTTCCGTGGATCGAATTCAGGGCTCTGCTTGGCAATCGTGCTCCCCACTGACCCGAGTTGGGCCCAGCCGGTGTCGTCCGCAGCGGCTTCGAGCGCACTCCGAAAGAGAAGCACAAGCTTGGCATCCCGCTTGAGCTCCCGCGCCCCTTGCCGTTTGACCTTGGGCTCCTCTTCCTGAACCGTGCGCAGCACTTCAGTGAAAATGAACCGATCGCATGCAGCGACGAATGATTTCGGCGTCTTCTTCTCGCCGAAACCGTACACCAACAGACCTTCCTCGCGGATTCGCGAGGCCAGACGGGTGAAGTCACTGTCACTGGAAACAAGACAGAACCCATCGAACCGCCGCGTGTAGAGCAAGTCCATGGCATCGATGATCATGGCACTGTCCGTCGCGTTTTTCCCCTTAGTGTATGCGAACTGCTGGAACGGCTGGATGGAGTGCTCAAGAAGAACATCCTTCCAGCTGCCCAGATGCGGATTGGTCCAGTCACCATAGATGCGTTTGACGCTGGCGACGCCGTACTTGGCGACTTCCGAAAGCATACCCTCGGTGATCGACGCCTGTGCGTTGTCGGCGTCAATCAGAACGGCAAGCATGGGTTGCCTGGTGTCATCTTTGGCCATCGTGGGCTCCTGGTGCTGTGTCATCTGAGGCCGATAGGCTGATGCTACCATAGCCTGCCGGAAACGTATAGGAAGCTCCTTAAGGAACGCCTTGAGCAACCCCACAGCCGAGGTGAACGCGGACACGCGCAATAGAGGCGACCTGGCGGCCATGTTGAGGTGAGCACAAACAACACTATCTTGATCTGAACGCGGGGTGTTCAGAGGCGCTCTTAACAGAGGAGACGTCCGTGTGGGAAATCGCGACAATCTTCCAAGTCAACGAGACGTTCACCTGGTTGCGTGAGCCCCTGTTGCGGCGTCTCCCGGATGGCTCTTTGTGCTGCATCTTCTTCACCGGAGGCCGCAGTGACGGCAGCGTTGGCAACACCGTGGCCGCGGTGCGCAGCGACGACGACGGCGAGACGTGGTCCGACGCCGAAGTGATCGTGGGGAACAGCGGAGGATCTGCCTGGGCTCCTTCGTTGGTCGTGCAGGGGCAACAGGCCCATCTCTTCTGGTTCAGCGCGAAGAGTCGTCGTTACCACAAAGAGAACCACGTCCTCAGCACCGGTCCCGATGGTCGGACATTTACGACCGATCGCCTGATCATGGCAGATTGGAACGCTGAACGCGGGGTCGACATTCGGCACGGGGCGCAGCTCAAGGACGGTCGTTTTCTCCTCCCGATCGCGTGGCAGGAGCCGGCTGAGCGTCCCGCAAACGCGATTCGGGGCCCGGAGAAGCGCTTCGCCAATATCGGCGGGAAGGACTCGGCGAACAGTATGTTCTACGTTGGTGTCGCAGAGCCGGATCCACAGTTCACCCACTTTCAACGCTTTGGGCGGCTCTGTCGGCCAACTCCTGATGGCGACATGCCCAGCGTTCCCCTGTTCGAGAACGCCATCGCCGAACTCCCGGACGGGCGGCTGGCCATGCTCGTTCGCGGCGACCTGACCAACCGGCTCTGGCGTGCGGACTCCGCGGACGGGGGGAGAACCTGGACCACGCCGGTCAAGACCAGGATCCCTAACCCTGGCTCCAAACCCAGAATCCTGAACCTGTCCGATGGCCGAGTCGTCCTGTTCCACAACCCCAGCGAGAAGGACTACAACGACCTGGGAGGATCGATCCACAGACACCGCACGCCCTTGGAAATGTGGATCAGTGCAGATGGCATGGAGTCCTGGTCACGGAAGGACACGATCATTCCGGCTCCGCAGCTGGCCCAATACCCCGACGGGTTCTACGACGAGACACAGCGGTGCGTTTACCTGGTCTGGGAGGATGACCGAACGATCTCATTTTCCCGTTTCGCGCTTTGACCGACGCCCTCAGACGATTGGGAACAGGACAGTGAAGAAGGGCTCCCAGCAAAGGAGAGAGATCGATGCTGCCACACGCCCCCGCGCTAACCGTGTCCGGAATCCTGGCCGCTTGCCTGGGGTCCGTCGGATCTGCACAACCCGCCGACCGGGACTACCCGCCAACCGTCCTGATCGGCGTCCCACAGATCGGCTACAACGTCCATCTGTCGCCTTTCCCCGGGGCGCTCCACGCCTGTCTGGAATACCTTGGAGATCCGCAGGACTACGCCTATCTGATGGGGATAACGGGAGCGTCTTTCCGGCGCGTCTGGAGCCGCGACGACGGCGGAAACGTCGACCTCATGTATCTAACTCCCGAGCCACACCGACGGGCATTTGAAGCCCTCGGGTACAGCTACCACGAGGTCCAGCGCAACGAAACAGCCATGATCACGGCAATCAGGAAGAGCATTGACCGGGAAACACCGGTCATCGCCTTCGGCCTGATCGGTCCACCCGAAGCCGGGTTGGTGACGGGCTACGACCAGGAAGGAAAAACGCTCTATGGATGGAGCTACTTCCAGGATCGTGCCCAACCGGGCTACTACCAGATCGACGACTGGTTCGGAGAAATGGCTGAAGGCCTCCCGTTTGGGTTGATCGTCGTGGGCGGAAAGGAAGAGAAACGCCCTTCACCCCGGGCGGTCCTGACCGCTTCCCTCGAATGGGCCATCGACCTCGCCCGTAGGAGTAAACGCGCCGGACTGCCGAATCACATCTGCGGGTTGGCAGCCTACGATGCGTGGGCCGACTCCCTGGAGGTCGACTCCGACTACCCGCTGGGGGACCGCAAAACAATGGAGACTCGGGCGATGGTCCATTGTGATCAGGTCGTGATGCTGCACGGGCGTGCGCTCGCCGCGACGTTTCTGCGCCGAATGGCCCGGGACGTGCCCGACGTAGCCGAGCAGCTGAATACGGCCGCCGGCCTGTACGAGGCCGCCGGCAACGAGTCCGGCAAGGTCTGGCACTGGGGACACTGGCAACAGCCCGCCGCGCTCAAAGGGATGGCGGACGCTGCCACGCGCCGCGAGTTTGCCAAGCACATCCGCATCGCACGAGGGGCCGAGAAGCAGGGAGTGGCGAGTATGGAAGCGGCTCTGGCAGTGTTGCGTGGGGCCACGGAGCATGACCCGTCGCGGCCCGTTTTGACACGGCTCGAACTCCAGTGGTCCAAGCTCGTGAACTACCCACCCGAGTGCCGCCCCAACATCGAATGCATGCCTGCGCCGGGGGTTCTCCGCGCGCTGGTTGAGTTCCTCGGCGAGGACTTCGGGTTCAGCACCAACAAAGGCGGGGCCACCACGTGGCGAACAAACGAAGCCTTTCCATTGTTCATGGGCGTGGGGGGGGATGCGTTCGAGTTCGTCTGGATCAAGAAGGCGGACGCCCCCCAAGACGCCGAGTGCCCTTGTCTAGGCAACATCAGGGAACGCTTCGCCGCCGCCCTTGCAGTTGCCGGTTTCGACTGCGAAGTGGTTCTCCGGAAGGTAGGAAGCACCGGCCCGAATGCCACACCGTTCGATCGCACCAGACTGCGCCAGCGCCTGGTTGAATCGCTGACCGTGAAAGGATGGCCGGCGATCCTCATGGACGTCCCCGCCCCTGGGCATGCGCTCATCGCGACTGGTTACAGCCAAGGTGGAAGTGCGCTGATCGGCTGGAGCGTGGAAGGTGGTGACGACCGCGGGATCCGCTTCAGGCCTGAGAGGAAGAGAGAGTTCGACAAGTGGTTTGAGCAGGCATCAGCCGTGGTTCTGCTGACGGCGAAACACACCCGCATACCTGAGCGGAGAGCTTACCGGGATGCCCTTGAGAGGGGGGTGGCCTTCCTGCGTGTCCGCGAAGCTGCTGACTTCCATGCAGGCCCAGCGACCTTTGAGGCCTGGGCCGGGCAACTTGACGACGACACGCTTGATCAGGACGATTCTGCCACCGAGAAGCGCCGCAACCAAATCCTCGACCCAATGATCTGGGACCTTGCCACTCGCCGACATTACGGCAATATCTTCCTCGGGAAGGCCGCTGAGCTCTTCCCCAAAGCCGCCACCGAACTGCAGGCGGCGGCAACGTGCTTCCGGGCGGAACACGACATGATGTGGGAAATCAACAAGACGGGAGGAGGCAAGTGGCCGGGCTCCAAACTCCCCCGCCTGAAGGAGCCTCAGATCCGCCGGCGTGTTGCCGAGATCATTCTCAAATCTCGCGACAAGGATCTCGAAGCCGCCGGACACATCGAGAAGGCGTTGGCAAAGCTCGACTGACAGCTACGGCGCGGGCAGCCACTTGAGGTAATCCAGGTTGCAGCCCCGGCCATCGGCGTTGGTCAGGCGCAAGACGTGCTCACCCGCGCCCAATGTGACCGTCCGCGGGGTACCCGACCGGGAGAACACCGCAACACTGTAGTCGTCCTGGTCCTTGAGGGTGTAGCCTCCCGAGTCGGGAAGCTGAAGGGTCCCGAGGGGAACCGCATCCAGCGCCACTGACCGGGTTGCGGTGTGGGGACAGGCATACTTGACGAGGAGCACGTGGGGACCGGGATCGGGAACAGCAAAGCGGTACTCCAGCCAATGCCCCTTGCGGTCCCAGTGTGAGAACGCACCGCCGTCTGCGCCCTTGCGGTCGGACCAGTACCGAACCGGGGTATCGAATCCACCTTCTCCGACTGGCTTTTCTGCCTGAACGCGAATTCCCTCCGGCCACCGTTGCCAGCCAAAGTCGGACGGCCCAACGGGTGTGCGAACACTGAACTGACGGGCAATCTTCACGCCATGGCGCTCAAGTGTCAACGTGATCTCATGCTTCGCCCTCTCGCCGGCAGTCCACGCCACGGTCGGACCGGCAAGGCTGCGACCGTCGGGCAGACGCCACTCCATCGTTGAGCCAAGGCCAGGGAAGATCGGGCGCGCCGCCAACTGCACGCGCATGCCCTCAGGCGTGATCGTGTGTGTCACCCGGGCGCCCACCCACGGATGATGAAGACGCCCACGGACCCCGCCAGCGGCGGGGGGCAACGCAAGCATGGACTGAACGGCAGGAGTGGCCGTGAACAGCGACTCCTCACTCCTGTGCCTGAGATAATCACGCAGCAGACCCGCAGTGTAGGCGGCAAAGTCCGGACTCGTCCCAAAGCGAACCTGCCCGTGGGTGAAGTCCTTGGCGCGATCACGGTCAGTTCCCAGACGGTACGTCTTGAGCAACTCCCGCTGTCCCTGTGTGTGCTCCCAGGGGTTCAGCCCCGTGGGAATCACCCGGTGGTGCGCATACAGTTGTACCATGCTCCGCAGTGTCCGAGCGGTCGCGTCGAGAAGTTCATCTGACCGTTCCAGCTCGTTGGCCAGCATCATCCCGTGACAATACTCGGGGGAAAACGACATTCCTGCCGTAGTGGGCCCGGGGTATCCCCAGCCGCCCCCGACAGTCTGGACCTTAGCCATCCAGCGGTTGCAGGCCAGGATTGTTTTACGCAATCGGGCGTCGTCCGGTCGGAAAGCCAGCAGATGCGGCAACGCATTGGTCGCGTACTGGGTGATGTAGGGCTTGTAGAAGGGGTGTTTGTAGCCGAACTGGTCGTTGGGAATGTAGAGGTCGTTACCCGTCGCCGGTTTGCCCCCTTGAGTGAACATGAGATCCGGCATCTGCCTGGACTGGAATTCCTGCCACAGCCGCACGGCGTGCTCCAGATAGACCTCCCTCCCCGTGTACTGGTGTAGCTTGGCAAGATCGGCAATGACGCCGACGTTGCGCATCTCGCCACGGTCACAGAACACATGCTCCATGGCCCAGGCAGCCTGAGCCTCGGCCGCCTCTCTGAAGCGAGGATCACCACTTTCCTCGTAGGCCAACCAGAAATTGTGGAATCCCTTCGTGACGAAACCCAACGCATAGTCGAAGCGCACCATGTACGTGCCGGGGCCCTGGCCCTGGCCCTTCTTGTCCCGGTAGGCTTGTCCGCGTCGCGTTCCCCCATAGTACTTGGCCTCACTCCCCCAGTAGACCGACAGGTTCCGGAAATTCTCGGACCAATCACGGGCAATCCGCTGGGGCCGGGCATCTCCCGTACGGAACGCATCGTGCCAGACGTACATACAGTGGTTGAAGCGAACAAACGAACGGATCTCGGCACGATCTGCCCGGGGATCGTAGAAGGTCATATTGCCCCAGTCATCCCCATCGATGGACAGACGCCACAGGTAGAGAATCGCGGTCTCGACCAGCTCGCGAAGGACAGGGCTGCTCGTTCGCAGCGGCTGTCCCGTATGGTACACAGCGTCATAGGCTTCCCAGCCGGCAACGGCACGGACAGGCCGGTCAAAACGCTGGGCCAACGCAGCAGCGGAGCCAGGCGAGAGTCGCAGTTCGGCCACTCGCCATTGGCCGTCCTGTATCATCAGGCGACTGTTCTCGTCCGTTACCGGTTCCAGCCGCGAGACACGTATCCGGAAGCCCTCGCGTTCACCCTCGCCGGCCAACGGCTCGACAGCAAGGGTGCCGCGCCGTTGTCGGAGGGCAAGGGGCGCCCCCACCGCCACCTCCCGGCCATTGACAAGCCCTCCCCCTATGGTCAGCTCCGCCGCGTCGGCAAAACGACACCGCTCGTCGCGGCCACTGAAGTGTATGGACGAAGCGGAACCGGCCGACAGACGGCCTTTGGGTACCGTGACTGTCACTCCGAAGTCCGGCGTCCAAGCGTTCGTTCCCAGACGGCTCTGTAGCCGGTGTGTGAACCGGATGTTGCCCAATGAGTCAATGCGGATATCGACCTCGCGGACGAACTCGTCTGCTTCCTGACGACAACGCAGCCACAGGAAAAATGGCCCCTCTTCGATCACCGACCAGATGGGCGCTGTCGCCCCATTCAACTCGGGACCGTGGGGTGCGATCTCCGCAAGCGTGACCTCGCCATCTGGAGCGGTAAGGCGGGCCCGATCAGCCGCCAATCGGACATCGTAGACCCGGGTTCGGAAGCGCCCTTCCCGTGCTCCCTCGCGCTCGAACACAGTCCCGGGCGACAGCCTGACGGCCGTTCCCGGGTAGACACCCGCAATACGGCTCCGAGCCGCGAGAGTTACAGGCAGGCGCAGCATGGCCCTACGGACCGAGCCATCCGGCCAGTGGGTCACCGCCCGAGCCTGGACAAACCGCGTCTCCCCGCCAATCTCCACCGCCTGCACGAGCGGTTCGCGCACCTGACCTCTCGGAACCGGCAAGGAAACGCGAACGACGGCATCGCGGGGTTCAGCGGCTTCGTTCACAATCTGGAACGAAACGCCCTCCTGGGCACAAGCGCCAAGTGACACGACAGCCACCAGGACAGAAATCAGAGTAAGTGGAAGTCGCTGGTGCATATCAACCTTCCGTTCTGCAAGATACCGAAATTCCTATCCTCACGAGGCAATGCTCAGAGGGACCAACCGTCCAGGCGCCGTCCGCAGAGCAGCAACATCTCCCATCCATCACAGCGCGCAAGCTGTCGGGGTGATATACCCTCCCTCGATGCCAATGGTTGCATCTCAGGCCGGAGCAGCGTAGCTTCATGGTATTCCACCGGCACCACCCATGTGCCTTCCCGCGACGAACGGGACCTGTGGTCCGCTTACGCAGGAAAACAGTGGTTCACATCTTGCCCGGCAAGGAGCAGGAAAATGAAGACATCTCCCTTCAAACGCACGCATCTGATCGAAGACCAAATCGACGAGTATCTGGACAAGCTCTCAGAGGCAGGAATGCTCTTCGAAACAGGCTTTTGTCGCTATGTCACGCACGGAGCCGACGAAAACGTCGAGATCACGTTCGATCAACTGAGCATTGCCGAGAGCCGGGCTGACGAACTCCGACGCGAGATCGAACGTGTTCTGTACGCAGAAATGCTCCTGCCCGAGGCAAGGAGCGACGTACTCACTCTTCTGGACGAACTGGATGACGTCGTGGACGAATTGAAGCACAGCCTGCAGGGATTTCTCATTGAACACCCGGTTTTCCCGGAAGATACCCATGAGGATCTGCGAGAGCTGGCCGGAGTGGTGGCTCAGTGCGTTGAGGAACTCTCCATCGCTTCCCGCACGTACTTCCGAGATCCGAACGCCGTCCGTGACCGTCTCCACAAGGTGAACTTCCACGAAAGCGAGGCAGACCGGATTGCCATCCGCGTGAGCCGACATGTGTTCGACTCAGACCTGCCTCTGGAGCAGAAGCGTCATCTGCGCGCGGGCATCATGTCGGTGGACCACATCGCGGACGAAGCTCAGGATGTGGCAGACAGACTGGCAATTTTTGCGGTGAAGCGCAGGCTGTGAGAGGCCTTGCTCAATGAATCCAGTTATCTTCATCTTCCTCTCGAGCGGCCTCTTCCTGGGGTGGTCACTTGGGGCCAACGATGCCGCGAACGTCTTTGGTACAGCCGTCGGCAGCCGGATGCTGCGCTTCCGAACGGCGGCGCTCACCTGCAGCGTGTTCGTGGTATTGGGGGCAGTTTTCGGAGGATCCGGGGCAGCCCATGGGCTGGGGGCACTCGGGGCAGTCAACGCTCTTCCCGGGGCCTTCATGGTGGCCCTTTCCGCGGCTGTCACAGTCTATGCGATGACCAAGCTTGGCCTGCCTGTGTCAACGACGCAGGCCATCGTGGGAGCCATTCTGGGCTGGAATGTCTTCAGTGCATCGGTGACTGACGAGCGCGTTCTGACCAAGATCGTCGGTACCTGGATCGCCTGCCCAGTCCTCGCAGCCGTGTTCTCTGCTGTTCTCTACATGGTGGTGGCCGGAATCCTGCGCTGGCGAAAGCCGCATATGATCCGGCTGGACATGTTCACTCGTTTCGGCCTCATACTCGCCGGGGCATTCGGAGCGTACAGCCTGGGGGCAAATAACATCGGGAATGTGATGGGAGTGTTTATCGTTTCGTCACCGTTCCGGGATGTGAACGTAGGGGGGGTGTTTACGCTGCGCGGGATCGAGCAGCTGTTCCTGCTTGGCGGACTGGCGATCGCGGTAGGGGTGTTCTACTCACGGCGAGTCATGATGACGGTGGGGGAGAGCATTATGACCATGAGCCCGATCGGGGCGTGGGTTGTGGTCGTCGCACAATCACTGGTGCTCTTTGTGTTTTCGTCCCGATGGCTCGAGCACGTACTCCTGAGCCACGGGCTTCCAGCGCTTCCGCTCATTCCGGTCTCGAGTTCACAGGCTGTCGTTGGTGCGGTGATTGGCATCGGGCTGTGCCATGGCATCCGTGGGGCGGCCCAGATCAGGTGGTTGGTCCTCCTGCGAATCGGCTCCGGGTGGGTGACGACACCGGTGATCTCGTCGCTGATCTGCTACGTCATGCTTTTCGTCCTGCAAAATGTCTTTCAGCAACAAGTCTGCGAGGAGGTCCGCTACGAGCTATCACCCGAGGTTGCTACTCATCTGGCGACCAGGAATATCCCGATCACTGCTTTGCGCGAACGTGAAGGGACGCGCGCAGCGGGAAGTGCGCGTTTCCGTCGTCTGCTACGCGGGGAGGGAGACTTCACACCACGTGAGATAGAAGCCGTAATCGAGGCTAGTGAGATCGCCCCCATCCGGATCGACCCGAAACGTGTTGTTGCGCTGGATCAACGCGCCCTCAGCGATCCGCAGCTCCAGGCGGTCGCAACGCTGGCTCGACGGTCGTTCCTGCACCACTGGCAGTTTGCGCTGGCCCTTGCGGAACAGACGGAAGACTGGCGTTTCCGCCCGGATACGCGGGACAACAGAGCCCACAACAGGGCCGTCCGCGCTGACCTCGACTACGTCTGTCGTGTGTTCCGGGGCGTCCTCCTGAGCGAAGAGTGACGCAGCCGCCACCTGCTCTGCATGGTAGGGAAGCCCGCGAAGGTCCATCCCCTCACTCAGGCTCACTCCTCCAATATCGCTTCCACGCCGCACAGTAGCGGACCGCATCGATGGCGGGGTGCTTCCGGGTTGGGCACAGGAGTCATCTCAACGAAGAGCGACCCAGGGATTGGGATGCCTCGGAATGTCTTGATGACAGGGGCAGGGACCGGGATTCTATTCCGGGCAGACCACGAGGTAGTCCAGCGCCAGACCCTCACCGCGGTTCGCCATTCGCAGTACATGATCTCCGGCTGCCAGCTCGACAGGCGTTCCGAGTTGTGTGAGGCGCCAGTCGTTCCGGGCCGTGCAGAAACCGCCCGTGCGCGCGAAGCGCAGGGACTCGAAAGGCGGAGCCGGGGTATCCCCATCGATTGTGAGTGTCCGAATGGCCTCCTTGGAATCTGTCGCGTACCGGGCGTAGAGCCTGTAGCGCATCGTCTCAGGGACATAGAAGCGCCACTCGAGCCAATGGTCGGCTGATGCGTGCCAGCGAGTGATCATGCTGCCGGAATTGGCCGTGCGACTGGTGATGAGGGCCTCGCCTTTCCCCTGCTGCGCAAACGCTTCGGCCTGGATGACAACCAGGCCGCTCCGTCCTGAAAACTCGACTGGAGGGGGACGCACGGTCACCGAGGCGGACCCCAGGTTGCCACGGGCATCTTCCGCCTCGACTCGGATCACCGTCTCTTCGGTGAACGACAGAGGTTCCCGGAGGTGTGCGTCCTCGATGGATCTGCCTCCGGGGAGCAGCCAGCGGATGGTTGTTACGTCGTTCTCTGCATCTCTCGCCGCGGCCCGTAGATCAATGTGCGTGGCTCCCGGCGGTAGGGTCGTCACGCCTTCCACAGAGATGGCCGGTGCGGATGCGTTGAACCAACACCCCACGGAGGACGCAGCCCAGCGGGAGAGTCCCTTCGTCTCCAATTGCACCGTACCTGGGCCGGTCAGTTCGAGCTGAACCATCGTGCCGCGAGTGGCGGCGCATTTGACAGAAGCTGCCTCAGAGCTCGCGGTCACCTGCTGCAGGATCGTGCCATCGCCATCTTTAAGTACGCCCTTCACGGTGCCCTCGATCGGCTTCAGGAGGAGGGCAACATCCCCGGCAAGTGTTTGCCATACCAGGTTGCGTGGGGTCGCGCCGGCGCTCACTCTGATGCCGCGGTCGGTTGCGACGGCGAGGCGGTTCAGGGAACTCTCTACGAGCCATGGTCCCGGGGCGTCTCCCGTCAGAGACATTTCGTAGATGCCCTTCTTTGCTGTGGATACGACGACGCGCCCGGCTGCGTCAGATGTTGCGGGCTGCTCCAGCCCGGGCCCTGTAAGCGTGGCGCTCCCGGTGGGCGGAACGGTGCCGTCACGATAGCGCACGGTAAGCTCGAACGGCCGTCCTTCCTCACTTCTGACGCTGAAGCGAGTGGTTGTGTCGCCCACGAAGGCCACGTCGTCCTTTGCGAGATCCTCCAGGCGTAGCGCCAGAAACGGGGTCCAACGCAAGTGGGCCAAGCTGCCCAATGCGTCGAACCCACGCCGCAGGCTGCGGCGCCCAATGTCGAGCAGTCGGAGGTCGCCGCTGAACTCATAGGCGACTAACATCAATCGTCCCATGGTGTCTGCCCGGGCCGCGTTGATTGAGCTGCTCGGACACGACGTATAGCGGAAGCACTCCTTTTCCTCGACCCAGATCTGTTCGACCATGTACCTGGCCGAATCGACCAGGGCCGGAGGGATGCGGTCGTCCCCGGTCACGAGCCAGTACTCGTGCAGGCCGGCTCCGAGGATCCCCTGCATGAAGCTGCACGCACCACGGCAGCGTGGCTCGCAGTGGCAATGCCCCGGGACCATTTGGCGCTCCCATCCGGATCCCGGGGTTCGTCGTTCAAGGGCCCGTTCGACCACGATCTTGGCGGCGTTGAGGTAGTAGAAGTCGGCAGTGGCGCGGTAGACAGCCATCGTGAAAAGGAGGTGCCATCCCGGGTATCGCCCATTCGTGAAGTCGTAGTGGTTCAGCCATGTCCCCCCGTAGTGGTCTGCCAGCCCAACGGCTGTTTCCAGGGCGGTGGGGTCGCCGGTCAGACTGTAGGTTTCGCAGAGCCCTTCGGCCCAGCTGTGCGTGGGGGTCATTCCAGCCCCCGGACTTCCCCATTCGCCCTTGTATCGCTTCCCGATATAGCCCCCCGTGTGCCCCATGGAGTGCGTCCACTTTCCCCCGACACGGTCCGGGGAGCGACTGGCGTGGCAGTGATCGACATCGATATCATGGCGCGCTGCATCGATCATCAGCTGGTACCAACGGGCGTCCGCGCTACGCATGAACATCTGTGCCATCGAGTGCTGATGGTCGTATTCCTCGTTACTCCAGTTGACTCGACGCTCACCCCAGTAGTCGCCGAAGTTGAGTGCCCCGTACATCTTCCCGCTTTCGCGACCGTTGAGATAGCGTGTGTAAACGCGTTCGCAGACACCATCGTAACGCGTTGACTGCCCGGGATCACGCGGCAGGAACCGTCCGAACGCTGCCGTCGTGTCATAGTGCTTCGGGGAGGCGGCCAGGACAGGGGGGGCATTGATCAATCGCGTCGCCTCCGCAGCATCGATGTCTCTGCCCAGAATCCACAGATCATGCTGTTTGGAGACGCCCTGGCGAAGCTTGTACGTCCCTCCCTGCACGTAGTAATGCAGCTTGATCAGATCCAACTCGGAGCACTCGTCGTACGTGCCTTCCGGGAAGCTGGGAGCCAGATCAACGTAGAGCGCCTGCTGCTTGTTCCCGATTGCTTTGGGGTACAGCTCCCAGAAGCGTCGGCAGATGAGGCTCGCAGCGGCGTCCTTTCCCTCGATTCGGATCCATCCGGGCGCCCGTTCACCGTTTGGGCCGCCTGTGGTGGAAAACCGTCCGTCCGAAAGCTGCTCGAGCCGGCGTTCCTGCCCCAGCCGGCTCGCCGCCGTTGTTTCGGGGCCGATGGCGACTTGGGCAGCGGTCGAGAGATCGACCGGTAGAGCAAAGCGTATTGACTCCAGGGAGGCGAACTCGCTATCAAGATGGTCGTTGATCCAGCGATACGAGACACGTACACCGGGAAACGCGGCGTGGAGTGCGAAACGGATCTCGTAGGCGAACAGCGACTGACCGTCCGCAGACCGGTGATGTCCGGCAGCCAGGATGACGGCCTTCACCGGGCCGTTCTCCTCGATGACGAGTCGTTCAGGCGCACCAAGGGTCGAGTAGGTCCGTTGTTCGGCGTCGGTGAGGACGATCGAGGCCGGTCTGTCAGGAGCCGTGAGCCGACGTCCGTCCAGGCAAAGCTCAGTGAACAATCCTGAGCGTTCTCGGGAGAAGGATACGGTGGTCGAGCCGTTGGCCAACGTGACGCCATCGGCCGTCTCCGTCGCCAGTAGGTTTCCCGCGTGGGCAGCCCGCCTTACACTGGACCCGTATTCGAGTGTCAGCTTCGGACCAGCCGTTGGTGCCACGCAATCCACGAGCAGAGACTTTATGCTGCCGTCAGGCCAATAGGTCAGGGCTTTCGTTTGCCCTGGGACCTGGTTCCCGTCTCCGGCCAACAAGCGGGTCCGGGCGACGTCCTTCAGTTCACCTTTTGCGAACGGGACGCCATTCGTGATCGGCCAGCCGGCAGGGACGGCGTCGCCCAGGATACTGAGTTCGATCCGTCGGGTCGCGGTTCTGTCCGGGGGTGTTGACGGGCCGGCCACAAAACGTCGCTGCGCGCCGAGTACGCACTCGGGGTTGGTGAACCGTGCGGTCAGCTCACAGGTGTATGCGCCGCCTCGCGGCAATTCGCCCAGATGCACGCGATGGTTCTGGAGCGGCTCGGAACCGGCGTACGTCTTGCCGGCGCATGCCAAAGCGCACACTGCAGGTTGGGTAGTCCACCACGTGGCTCGCATGCGTCCCCGCTGAGGATCCCATTGCACGGACAAGTCCCGGATCTCGGTCTGTGGCGCGCGTTCACCGGGACGCTCCTTGAGCAAGACGATGTCCTCTACGATGAATGCCCCTCCTCCGGGGGCGCGCTTTACCTCGATGCGGTCTCCTTCGGCCAATGCCAGTGGCTCCGGGTGGAAGAAGAGACGCTGACGACGATTGTCAGCCCCCGCCGAGATGAGGCCGATGGGCTTTCCTTCCACGCGGACGCGGTAGTTCTCTCGCCCCGGGCCGTCGTATACCACCAGCCCCACGACCCATGGGCCGGCGTCCGGAACGGTCGCGGTGATGCGGCCGATGCCGGCGCTCGTGCGAAGGGACGGCCAGCGGTATTCGCTGTGGTTGTAGGCGAAGCCGGTGTACTCGCAGTCGCGGAAGCTATTGAGGTAGATATTCCGCCTGTCAGCGCGGAGTTCCCAGAGCTGCTCAGGATCCTCAGTGACCCGGAAGTTCTCGCTTTCGGTCACATCTGAAAGACTGGCGGGTCGGGGTCGGTCCGAATCAGCGGGACCGCGGATTGTGTGCCACCCGGTGGCGTCCAAGGAGGCATGTGGCTTGGTGCTTTCGGAAAGGATGGTAACGCGGACGGTCGTCTTGCCGTCCTGTTGGTGCAGAGGCGTGTCCGTGCAAAGGAAGAGCGACCCGCCATGAACGGCGACGGCTGCTGGCGGGAATCGCTTCGCATCCGTTCCTGCCCCGTAGCGCATGATGCCCGGTGCGCCCTGTCGATGCGTGTAGACCACCTCGCAGCCCATTCCCGGTCGGCCCGTGCCTTGGTTGTTGTCAATGTCCACGTACAGGAGCAGGCTGGCATTGTCCAGAGCATAGGGTTCCGCGAAGTCGATGGCCCAGAGCCAGCGTTGCCGGCACACGTTGGCCAAACGCAGGCGGACAATGTCGTAGCGTCCGGGAGTCCCTTTCTTGGCGGCGTGCTCAAACACCGACTCCAAGGACTCAGCCCGTTCAGGGTTGGTGAGCAGGAGTTCTTCCACGTGGTCGGGGAGTCCGTCCTCGTCTCTGTCCTGGCCGGTGGCAACCATCCCACAGACGCTGAGAAACAGGCATGACAGAAACCGGGACCGAGCTCTGTTCGAGACGTTCATCGTGTATCTCCGAAACCGGGGGAGAAAGATCGTCGGTCAGCCAACAACCAGTGAATTCCATCGTACCGGAAGATGGGTGTTCCCGCACGGCCTTGCAAGGTCCTTCACATGAACTTGAGGAACAGATGAACGAGCGAGAGAGGGCAGATGTCGACACACTGAAGATGCAGGATCCTGAGGGGATCGGCGGCTGGAATCCACTCAAACACGCGTCCGCCGAACTGGGACAGAAGATTGTCGAGTTCTGCGCCAACAGACTCGGGAAGAAGGCGATCGCCATTCTGGAAGGGGAGATTTCCCCTTCTGAGAAGGGCGACAGCACGTTCATGGATAACCCGGGCCCGACAGACTAACGGCTTCGTGCCGTGGGCGCCTTGTGGGTGGGACCAGTCTCGCTCACCACCCACGCAAGGTGGATGGGGTCGCAGGCCACGTGTAGAGGCCCATCTTAGCGCCACTCCGGGCTAACATCCTCGTTGTTCAGATGACACCTGGCCGCAGCGGAGAGGCAGTCCTCGCCCTTACTCCCCCTCCAACAACGCCTCCACGCCGCACAGTAGCGGACCCCGTCGATGACGGCGTGTTTCCCTATCGGGTACAGGAGTCATCTCAACAAAGAGCGACTCAGCGATTGGGATGCCGGGGAATGTCTTGATGACAGGGACAGGCCCGGTGTTGGCACTATGGGGGATGCAGAAGTTCTGCAAAACGGTCGTGCCTTGAATCGAGATGTTTACTTTCCCTTCGCCGAGCTCTGTCCTCTCCGGCGCCACGAAGTGCAGGCGCACGGTTGCCGAACGGGTGACTAGCGGCTTGGCGTGGTCGACCAACGGCATGAAGACACTTGTCCGGGTCATGACCATGCGGTATTCAGCGAGGAGGTATAGCTTCCGGCGCGGGCTGGTCGAGGCAACGTAGGAGCAAGCGTTCAGTCCCAGCGTTTTCGGATCGAGTCCCCCTTGCTCCAGTGCGGCCAGTGGGATCGCGAGCTCAGCTGACCAGTAGGCCGCCTCTTTGTGCACGGCCCGTTGCCACGAGCAGTCCCACTCGAAATTGCGCACCTTGTCCGTGAGCCTTCCCTGTCCTTCTGAGGCTGTCCCTGAAGCAGAAATCCCGAACAAGAGGAACCCCTTGTTCGTGCCTGTCGCGTCACCAAGAGCAATCTCGACCGCGTCATCTCGCTCAATATTCTCATCGTCGTCGCGCTTGGCTGCCACGAAGGGCAGGGGCTTCCCGTCGCGCATGATCGCGTCGCGTCGGTACGCGAGATAGATGTTCTCGTCGTCGCGGCAGACAAGCAGCGTGGTCTTTGGCTCGGCCAGGTGTCCGAAGTTGGTGAACACGGCCGGACCTGCTTCCTTCCAGCAAACGTCGTCCAGTTTCCCGTCAATCGTCGGTGCCGCCTTGACCGGTGCAGCGACGAGTTCGCGACCATACACATAGTCAACCATCAGTCTGGTCTGTCCGCTGACTCCCGACGTGTACACCCAAGGCCGCTCCTTGTCGGTCACGCGACTGGCGTGAGCCGCGGTGTAGGACCAGGCATCTTCCGCTGCGGCCACGGTGGCGGGGACAGGACAAACGCGGTACATGACGGGACGTGGGAAGCCCAGCCAGGCGTCCCCCTTCGTGTCTCGTCGGTCGCCCGGGGCGCCCAGATTCAGCCGGATGTGGGCCAGTGGATCGGGCGTTCTCCACCCTTTGAAGCTATACCACACATCGGCTGCGTTCCTTGCCGGCGCCAAGGCCAGCGATGTCTGGAAGTTGTAGGAACACGTGCACCCCGAACTGGCTTCGGGCATGATGACAAGGCCGCCCGCGGCGATCATGCTCGACGAGCAGTTCGGTCGCACGGCCCCAAAGTTCGTCGTCCCCTCTTCAATGAAGTCGAAGAAGCCGGCCGTGGCGGACCGGAAAAGCAGCATGCTCTCGCAGCCGGCAATGGTGCCGCAACCGTATGACCGCGGGAAGGTCCATGGGTGGGATACCCCGGTCACGGGGTCGGTACTGCGCCGCAATTCGCCGGTGCGCAGATCATAGGCAAACGGCTGGGAGATGATCCAGTTCCCGTGGATGATGGGGGTTACTTTGAGCGCGTGTGGCGACTGCCAGAGCTTCTTGCCGGTGGCAGCGTCAAAGGCCGCATCCGCTCCGGCCACGACCACACCCTTGGCATAGTGCAGTGTGCTTTTGGAGGGCTTCACCTCAAAGGCCGTCGACCACAGCTCGGTGCCCGTGTTGGTGTCGATCGCCTTGAGTGTCTGCTTGCGAATAGTCGGGGGCTTCTCTCCACGTCGGGCAGGCTTACCCGCCGAGGCGACCGCGCCAGAGATAAGGAACAGGCGTTCGTCGCCCTGGGCAATCGCCAGACTGTTGACGCGGAAGCCTGGGGCGTAGGTCCAGACGGGCGTACCGTCATCCTTGTTCAGGGCAAAGATCGGAGTTGTCTTCTGCTTGGGCGACCAGTTGGCTCTCGATCGCTCGGTCACGCTTCCCAGGAGCAGGTTGCCCACCACATTGAGATAGCCCCAGTGCGGCTCGGGCTTGATCGGCCATCCATGGGGACCGGTCTTCGTTTTTCGTTTGGGGCCGTCCGGCAGGCCCGGAAGTCTGAACCGGCGGAGAATTTTGCCGGTGACTTGGTCGATGCGGACACATTCGTCCCAGGCCACGACGTAGAGGCTATCGTTGTCGGCCACCAGATTTCCACCGAGGGATTTGGCGCCCATGCGTGCGGCGTCTTCGAGGGGACATTCCCACAGCTCGCGCCCGGTGTAGGCATCGAATGCGATCACCACGTTGAGACCGGTCACGAAAACGCGGCCGTTGACCGACACCGGTGAGGTAACGCCGGAGTGTCGGTCGGGCATGCGGTCGGGCCCGGGTCCACCGAACCACAGCGGCTCCAAAGGGAGGCGTGGCAGCGTGTCCGAGCCGATGCCCGTATTACCGGCATCAGCTTTGTGGTGAGTCCACTGCCCTGAGCCCGGCAGCGACCCGCGTATGATTCTCCTGGATCTGCCGACCCGGACGATTTCCGAATCCACAACTCGCGCGTCCTCGATCAGCCGGTCGACATCGACGCGGTCGATGTCAGTGAAGACCATCGCGCCGCCGTGCGGTCGCAGCAGACGGTACAGCTCCGCCCCTGACAGTTTGCTGGCAGCATCTCCTCCGACAATAATCAGGCTCGCGAAGTAGGAAGCGAACGGAAGTCGACCAAGGTCGGCGACGTGGTGAACGGTCACGCGTGAGCCGTAGAGTCTCCCGCCCAGCAACCGTGTGCGTTCGCCGTTGACGGCTTCCTGATCGTTGAGAGCCGAGACGACCTGCAGCTCGGACGCACCGGCAAGGGCTTCGGCCAAGCGGGCATCAACCTGTCCCAGGACCAAAGCGTGTCCTGCAGTCGCTCCGGACTGTTCCAGAAGTGATCCTGCCAACTCTCTATGCCCGGCAGTCGCCCCCCCGGAAGCGGCCGGATCGCGCACTACCAACTCACCAGCGCCGCCAGCGCCGAAACAGTGAACTGTTCCCGTGGTGGTGCTCACAACCAAGCGACCGTCCGACACGGCGATGCCTCGTACCTGGCCGGGCAGCTCCGCAGCCCAAAGCTGACTCCCATCAACCGCATTGAGGGCGGTCAGTGTTCCCTGCCCCCCCAACAGCACGGCATTGGCCGTGGCCGCCAGGGCATACGTACGCGAGACCTTCGCTTGCCACAGGGGCTTGCGCGCGGCGGGAGTCGAGGAGAACGTGTAGGCATCGATGAGTCCGTCGCCAGTGGCGTACAGCCTGTTCCCAACCGCCGCCACGCGATGCTTCTTGCCCACAAGCCCCCTGAACGTGCCAAGGTCGACCCGCCAGCTGCCCATGCCGTCGTTCCTGGCAGGTTGCCCTTCGGTGGCATGTGCCCTCGGACGGTTGGCGCCTTTGCGATTGTGCGTGGCGTTGAAGTAGGTATCACCCACGATGCACGCCCAGGTGCCGCCGTTGTACTTATTCCCGCTGGGGTAGTAGTACTTCAGGCGGCCCGTTTGGAGGTCAAAGGCTGCCGGCACACTTCGCCCGGTAGGCACCAGGAGCGCTTCCGGGGAGCCGAGCATGTATCCCTGAGGCGACACGCCCGTAAAGGCTGACGCCGTGCCGTGAGGCTGATCGATGAACATCGTTCCGCTCGAGTTGTTGGTCCACTTGCGTTCGCCGGTCTCAGCATCCAGGGCATACAGGTAGACTCCCTGCGAGGGCCACATACCGGCGCTCACATACACGATGCCGTCCATCACCACCGGGCCGCTGCGCAGCGGCCAGCGCGAGATCATACGGCCGTTGCCCAACAGCATGCCATCGTTGGGGGCACCGTGGTGTTTCCACATGACCCTTCCGGATTCAGCGTCGAGGCAGTAGGCCCAGCCGTCATCGGACACCACATGAAGGTTGCCCCGGTAGAAGAAGGGCGAGAAGCGAATCGGGCCGGCGGCGGTGAAACGCCAGCGAAGTCGGCCGGTCCTGGCCTCGATCGCCCGCACGGTGTCGTCTGCACTTGAGCCGAAGAAGACAAGCCCCGCTGCCATCACAGGCTGAGGCGCGAAGTCGAAATCCAGTCGGTGCATCTCCTTCCTGGGATCCGGCCAGGCGGGGCGAGGGGGCTGGCTCGACGCGTAGTGCCACAGGCTTCCCAGCGGGAAGGCCAGTTCTTCGGTGGTGCCTCCCGAACGCGCCGCGTCCCCCCGGTAAGTCGGCCAGTCGGCGGCTGGGGCCACGAGGACGGGAAAGAGCATAGAGGCGAGCATGGAGGCAAGCAGTGCGGTGAGTCGGGACGTTGTCAACACTAGAGACTCCTGATTGAGATGGCATCGTTCTCTGCGCAATATAGGTGCCCTTTCTGATGTGAGTGTGGTGCCTGGCCGGGGATGGGACGGGCGATATTCGGCTTTGCGCGGGAGGTGTCCGCCTGACACATCGAGCCCCCAGCAGTTCCCGGTTTGCTCACAGCGTACTAGATTGGTGCCTGAACGGAGCCCGGTCTTGGCAAGATCCAGCGGTCGCCCTCGGCCGCCGAGTTCCCGTGCAGGCACTAGATTAGACGCAGCCGGAGTGCGGTGACCGTCTGTCGGAAACAGCTTAGGAAGAGCGGCATGTCAAGAATCGCTGAGGAGTACGAGACGTTGAGATCTGCAAGAGTGTTGATGGGCCTCGCGGCGGTCCTCGGTATGGGCTTCCTCGCGCCAGTCCGGGCAACTGAGAACATGCTGGCCGGGGGCTTGGCCACAGGGGACGCACGCGCGTGGACGCCCGTCGACGCTGAGGTGGGGCATCACGTCGACAAAGGCGTATCGGTCAAAGGGGGGGCATCGCTTCGTGTGTCGCTTGCTGCACACCAACAGCTTCGGAGCAAGCATCCGGCTCTGAGGCGCAGCCCGCGCTGGGCCGCGCGTCCGGTTGCCGTTGAGCCGGGGAGGATGTACAGCGCCAGCGCCTTGGCCCGGGCGGAACTGGACGAAGGGCGCGCCGGCTTTTTTCTCGGTTTCTATGATGGTGTCGACAGGAAGGCAAAGCGGATTACCGGCAAGCAGGCCCTGCTTGTTGACCAGTCGACTGCGGGGGAGTGGGTCTCCCTGCGTTTCAGCTTTGTGGCCCCGGAAGCGGCCACGAGCGTGCGATTGGCTGTCGGCGCCGACGACCTCACCGGAAACGTGTGGTTTGACGCAATCCAGCTATCGCCGGGTGAGCCGCAATTTGTCATCCCCCGCACTGAAACGCCACCCGAGATTGATGGATGGATCGACGAGGACGTCTACCAGAGTGCGTTGACATGCGGTCCCTTCCTGGTCGCGCCCGGGGCCAAGGATCGACGCCCAGCCCACGAACAGGCAACGGCGTGGTTACTCCTCGGCCCGGACAACCTGTACCTGGCTGTTCGAAGCGAGTTGAGCAACGGACGGGCACCCGTGGCCAAGCGGACCAAGCGTGACGATTCGGTATGGAACGACGACTGCATCGAGCTGTTTCTCGATCCCGAAGGCAAACGGACGTCGTACTATCAGTTTGGCGTCAGCGCCAGTGGGGCGCTCTACGACACCTACAACCGGGCCCGGGGCTGGACGAGCCACGCCGAGGCGAAGACGCGGATTGAAGCGGGCGACTTCTGGTCGATGGAGCTGCGCATTCCGTTGACGGACATCGGGATCGACAAAGGCAACGAGGATCTGGAGGTGTGGAACTGGACCCTCAATGTAACCAGCACGCACTACCCCAGGGGAGCCGGTACACGCAACAGGCGACTGGGCAGTTGGGCAGCCGTGCCGGTGCAATTCCACGATCCCAACTGCTTCGTCGCGGTCAGCGCCGGAGCAGTAGCCCCCACCCACAAGGTTGGGTTCCTCTACAGCGCGGCTGAGGCGGCACCCGTGGCTCCTCCTGAATTGCACTGGGTGATAGACGATCCGCTGTATGAAGAGCTGATTACCGATGAGAAGAGTCCCTTCTCAGACGAAAGCTGCTTCATCTGGCGCCATCCGCTGGAGCCCAAGCGCAACCGCTCGTTCGCCATGCAGTACGGCCAACGCTACACCCGGGAAGACATCCTGGCCGAGTATGAGCGTCACCGCCTGATGCCCTACGGCTCGACCAGGCAGATGCAGACGGATGAGACGGAGTTCGTTCCCCGATGGTGCCGGGACAGCGGCATAGGCATGGTGCTCTACTCGCCGTGCCATTTTGCCGGCAACATCAAGGTGCCTGGGAAAGGCCTCTTCCAATACGAAGAGGAGGCGATGGAAGACTACGTGCTGAAGGCTCACGAGGAGATCACCGACTTGAAGGAGATCCTGTGGGCGGTGTCAATGGGGGACGAAGCCATCGAGTACAACGCCCGGCGGTTCATCGAGGGCGTCAGCAATCCCAAAGTGTCGGACAGATATCCCTACTTCAGGCGTGCTGCCGAAGAGATAGAGACCACGTTCGGCTACGGCAAGTATGGGCCGCCTTCCTCTCGGAAGGTCAAGGAACCCTACAACTGGCTGGCTTTCCGCCGGTGGTTGCTCAGCAAGGCCGTAGAGTCGCAGAGGAATCTGTGGGAACTCACGCGTGACATGAAGGTCCGAGAGGGGCGCCGGCCGGTTGTTATCAGCGAGAACAGTGTCGGCACTCTGAAGCCATACCATTACAGTCGACAGGCACCGTATTTCGACATCGTGACCGACCAGTTCTACCCCGGCAACAGCCGGTGGCGGCAGCGCTACGCCTTCAAAGCCAAGCTCCTCAGCGACCTGACGGGCAAGCCCCTGTGGCCGTGTGCCCACGTAGAAAACCACTTCGAGACCTACAGCGTTGAGGCAGTCAACGAGTTTCTGAGCGAAGCAGTCCGGATGGGAGCTACGGGTTTCCAACTGTGGAACTTCGATCAGAAGGGCAACAAAGCCGGCACCAACCACACGCGGTTCGACTACTATGGGCACCGCCAGCGGTGGGATCAGATCATGGACGTGGTTGACCGCCTGCGGACGATCGGCAAGCTGAAGCGACCCGACCCGGAGTTCGCGATCCTCTACTCCAACGATCACTGTCAGACGCTTGGGAACTGCAACGTGGTGCAGAATGAAGCAGCCTTCAACCTGCTGGGGCCCAACCCGCGAACGTGGTTCAGCTACATCTCCGACATCCAGATACTCGATGAGAAGGTAAAGCTGGCCGACTGGAATACCGTGATCATCCCTAAAGCATCCATCCAGCGGCGTGAGATTTCTGAGATGTTCCTCGACTATCCGAGGGACGGCCGTACGCTGGTTTCGCTCGATGGAGAGGTGTTCAACAACCATGCCGATGGTTCGAGTACCGCCGACGTCCGCGAGAAGCTGTTCGGCGTGACTGTTGGTGGCTACTCGAGCGTGCGCACCGTGGTCTTCAGGAAAAGTGATCTGTGGCCTGACCTGGAGGCGGGGGCTACACTGGCCCTGGTCCAGGCTCCGCGGAAGGTGACCGTCTCGGGCCCGGCGACCGTGCTGGCCGAGTTCGAGGATGGGACACCTGCCATCGTGATGAAGAAGCACCCGGGCCAGGGACGAGCCATCTACTTTGCCTTCAACCTCAGCCCGCTGTATCCAGAACGAGAGCCCTGGCGCGATTTCTACAGGACGTTCGCCAAAGGGCTGGGCCTGTCCACAGGCCAGGATATCTGGCGTTTCCGTTTCCCCTTGACGAAGTCCGAACGCCCGGTGCCGGAGTCAGAGCCCTGGGACTGCCTGACTGGCAATCATCTGGTGTGGTGGATGAACGAAGCGATCGAGATGAAGAACCGCGTGCCTGAGGGCGCGTCGTACAGCTACTCCGTTGCCCCCGATGGACCGGGCGAACAGTTCCTCTTTGAGAAAGCCATCCTGGTCGATCGCGGGGACCTGACGGATCGGCTGACCGCGCCGAAAGCCGGAAACCTGACGTCGCCCATCAATGCTCCTATGATCAAGGCGGGTAAGCTCAAACTGGACCATTTCTACGTGGGCTGGTCGACGCCTGACCCGATATCGATAACCTTTGACTTTGCCCAGGATGTAACGGTCAGTCGTGTCCGTGCCGTCTACAGTGGAAGCTTGCCGGCTCTGCACGTCGAGGTCAGCGCAGACGGCAAGACTTTCCGCAAGGCCGGGTCGGCACGAGGCGTCCCACCCACGGAAGATATCCACGATATCATGGTCGATCTCACCCCCGCCAAGGGCCGAAAAGTGCGCCTGACTGTCCCCAGGCGTCGGGCTGGCGACAAGCTGCATCTTAGCGAGATAGAGGTGTGGGGGAGATGATGCCGGCGGTTCACGGTTCACGGTTCACGGTTCAGGGCTCACGGTTGCGGAAAAATCACGGGATCGTGGCCGGACGCTGAAAAAGCGATACTGTGCCCCGATCCATTAAGGAGAGTCTTATGCACGTTCTCAGAATCAGTTTCATCTCCTGTCTGCTTGGCACGGTTCTTCTGTCGGGGGCCAAGGCTCTGGCGGGAGATATCCGCAGGACCTTTGAGTTGCCAAGAGTTGAAGGCATAGAGATCGATGGCAAGCCCGAGGATTGGAAGGGAAAGGGATATGGGTTTGAGATCTTGCTTCCTCAATACGGCAAACACCGTAAGGCCGAAAATCACAACGCGTCCATGACTTTGGGCTGGACCGAGGAAGGACTCTGGTTTCTGGTTCGGGTGCAGGACGATGTCTGGCACAAGAAGGCCCGGCAAAAGGACCCCATTGCCCCGGATCACGTGGACCTCTATCTGCGCAAGGTGCGCCTGGGTGAAGGGAGTACGCCCTATCATTTGACGTTCAACCCGCAGTTTGGCACCCAGCCCCTCAAGACGTCCTACTATGGTGGCCTGGAGATTGGGCCGGGCAATATAGACAGATCGGTGGTCCCGACGGTTGCCATCACAGGAGGGAAGACGTGGTACGTGCTTGAAGGGTTGGTTCCCTGGGAAAGCGTTGACCTCAAAGCGGTTCCGGGAGCGAAGCCGCTGTTCCAGCTGTGGGTGCAGGACGGGGATACGCTTCAGAACGAGGAGTTGCGGAAGCACCGGGCGTCCTTCCACCTTGGTCGCGGGACCAGTTACAATGGCAACGACATGCACGTGCTGAAGCTGATGGATGATACCAAGCCCAGGCTCAGACTGTCGGCAGTGGATGGCTACGACCTATCCACATTCCAGTCGTACGTGAAGGTGCTGGCCCGGGGAACCCGTCAGGGGCATGGTGTGACCATCAGGCAGGGAGACGACGTACTAGCCAAGGGAGTCTTCGAAGCTGAAGGTCCGGACCGGGTTTCAGCCAAGATCATGCTTCCGGCCCCGAAGGACGGCAAGCCGTATGAAAACCTCACCGTGAGTTACGAGGGAGAGGACGTCAATACGGTCAGCCTGCCCCATTCGGTCGCGGTGGGGCAGCTCAAGGACCTGCTGGGAAGGAAGGCGGAGTACGCCAAGCTCTTCAAAGTGAATGAGCCGTGGGTGCGCCATCTGGACACGCCTGTTCTGGAGCAGCACCGCGGGTTGGTGGCAGCCGCGTTCACGTTGCTGGACCGAGCGGACCCGCCGAGTTCGCAGGCAGACTTCGCCCTGTTATCTCAGGCGGCTGAGGCGGCCAAGATGGGCGCTCGGGGCGAGAGCTACTACGATCAGAAGCGAGGCTGCTTTTTCGGCTACATCTACAGCAACGCTCTGGGAACGGGATCTTACTTCTTGTGTGTGGTCCCGGACGACTACGACCCATCGCACAAATACCCCCTCGTTTGCACGTTGCATGCGGGTGGCGGGGTGCTGGAGTCACACAACGGAGCGGTTGACAGGGACTACATCGAGGTCTTTCCCTGGGGGCACGGCTACAACAGCTTCCGGGGCCTGGCTGAAACCGCCGCCCGGGGCGTCCTGGCCTACGTGCTGCAGTGGTACAGCATCGATGAGAACCGCGTCTACATAGGCGGCCATTCGAACGGGGGTAACGGAACGTGGTTCCTGACGACTCGGTATCCGCGCCTTTTTGCGGGTGGCTCTGTGAGCGCGGGTGAACCGCTCAAACACCTGCTCTTCGAGAACCTGGGGAACATGGCCATCCTCAATCGCTGCGGGGCGCTGGATACGGGGCAACCGGTCAATATCATCCAGTGGGCCGAGAGTCGGCTGAAGCAGTTGGGACACCCCATGGACCTGCGCATCTTCCCCGAAGAAGGGCATGGGCGGAAAGCGCCGTTCGATTCGGCCGCCTGGAGGGCGAAGAACGTGCGTGATCCAAGCCCCCGCAGGGCTTCCCACTCGTGTGAATGGGCCGCCCACGGCGAAAGCTACTGGTTCACCATCAGGCGCCTGGCTGATCCTCACCGCTTGGGACGCGTGGACGCAGAAGTCAAACGGAAAAATGGCAGACAAACCGTGGTCCTGGACCCTACCAATGTGGAGGTGTTGAAGCTGGATGTGTCCGGCATGCCTGTGGATGCGGACAAGGGCTTGCGTATCAGCGTGTCGGGAGCGGTCCGCGAAGTCAAAGCGCCGTTGCCCGCTGAACTGTACATGGTGCGTGGGGCACGTGGCTGGCAGCTCAAACGCACGTGGCAGGCGCCGGCAACCAAGATCAGGCCTTACCGGTCCGGTGGCGCCGAGAACATGTACAACGGCGACCCCCTCCTTATTGTCTACCCAACCCTCGGAGAGGCGGCGGACATGGCTCGCCTTAAGGAAGCGGCCCGCACGCTATGCCGGTCCGGTGGCGCAGGTGAAATGCCCACAGCCGCGTTTCCCATGAAAGCCGGCAAAGACATCACGCAAGCGGACATGGAGCACTACAACCTGATCCTGATCGGGAAGATAGCGGACAACAGAGCTACGCAAAAAATCTGGCCCAAGCTCCCCCTCACACTCGAGAGGAACAAGACGCTGAAGGCAGGCGGACGACGTCTGGACGTTGAGAACGCTATCGTGAGCCTCCACGTCTACAATCCCCTGGCCCCCCAGCGACTGGTGTATATCGTGACCCCGATGGAAGGCGCGAACGCGAACCCCATGTGGACCAGGGCACTGCCCTTCTTCCTCGTTCGCGGCGGCGCTGAGGGATTGGGGGCAGTCCCAGACTTGGTGGTGCGGGGGCTCACGGGCGGGGTCCCGACGTTCCGGTATGGCATGCAGTTCACCCACGGCTGGAGATGGAAGCCCCAGAACCCGAGAGATCTGGCATTCCGATTCCCAGGGATCGGCAAGGATGACTTTATCAGGACGTCGCGTGCTCTTCTCGACGCCAACAGCAAAGCCGACTTCCTGTTAGACAGGAAAGGAAGCGGCACGTCCGCTCCTGCCTGGGGCCTGGACACCGAGCGGACCACCGGAGCTGATTGGCTATTGAGCAATTCCGGTGATGCTGTCGCGTTGTCTGTGGTCACGGGGAAGACCGTGCTTGATCTCGGGAGAGCCTTGGGCAAGAAAGCCAAAGGGCGGCGGGGTCAGGGCCTGGTCTTCTATCCCCCCCTGGACCCGGCCAAGCTGAATCCGGCTAAGAAATACACGATTGCTTTCCGCCACCGGACTCTCAGGGCAATCATAAATTCTCACGGGAACTTGCCCAATGTCGAAGCTGGACCGCGGTACACCGCGCGAGATGTTCTGGCCGAGCTGATGAAAATGGAGAGAAAATGAAGACCTATCGTGTGGGAGTTGTGGGTTGCGGGGCGGTGTGGAACTACCACCGACTCGTGTTTGAGATGTCGGACCGGCTCACGTGCGCATGTGTCTACGACCCTGTTGAGGAGCGCACAGGAGAGGCGGCCGCGTTGACCGGCGCCCGGGCCGCGGCATCAGCTGAAGAGGTCCTCACAGCTGAGGATGTCGACATCATCGCCGTGCTCTCCCCTGCTTTCACCCACGCCGACTACGTGGAGACTGGGGCGGCAGCGGGGAAGCACTTCATGCTTGAAAAGCCCATGTCAACCACGCTCGACGAGGCCGATCGAATCGTTCAGGCCATCGATGCCGCCGGAGTCAAGTGCTTCCATCCCACGCTGCGCGCGTTGGCGTCCGATGTCTTCGAGAAGCTTCAGGAGCTGACGGCCGAATCCGGCCCTCTCGGCCCGGTAAAGAGCGCATTCTTCCACCTCGTGGGAGCCCCTCTCACGCGCTCGCCTTGGATGGTTGACCGGGAGCGCTGCTTCCCGCCAGCCGAATACGACCCGCATGTGTTCGATACACTCCTCGAACTCACGGGCGACGAGCCCAGTTCGGTATTCTGTCACAAGGGCCGTTACTGCCGCTCCTTCGAGCAAGATGACGTGACCACTATGCTGGTGAACTTCCGAGGCGGTCCATTCCTTCAGTTCGACTGTCACTGGGTCCTGGATCCGGACTGGACGTGCGGCTCGACCCAGTCGTTCGAGATCATCTGCGAGCGTGGTCTGATACGACACAAATGGTTCGGCCTGGAATGGCATACGGAGGACGACAAGGGCGAGTTCCAGTCCAGCCGGAATGCCACGGACGGCGTGCGGACACAGGGCGACCGCTGGGAGCACTACCATGCGCTCATCGATGCTATCGAGAACGGCACCAAACTGTCCCCCGATGAGCATGACGGACTGCGCTACGTGCGCATTCAGGACGCAGCCCTCAGATCGGCCGCAGCCGGGCAACCGATTCAACTCAACTGCACCGGCTAACCGGGAATTTACCTCTTCAGAAGGGGATTGGCCCAGACGGCGTGGATCTTGGCGCTCTTGCCCTGACCGGTGGTCTTGAGCGTCAGTTTCCGGGCCTGGCCAAGCACAATCTCCAAGTGTTTCGCCGGTTCGCCTCCCGCCATGTCGCCGGTTTCAGCAGCTGATTTCCCATCGAGAAGGATGGAGAATCCGGCGATCCCTTCGCTGCCGATGTCGGCGTTGCTTCCCACGTCGACACTGAACGTTGTGAAGACTCCCGGAGGAACGAGGAACGTGTATTCAGTGACCACCCCGGCTCCGAAGCCCTTTGCGAATTCCTTGACCACACCATCCGGCAGCTTGAGCTTCAGCGGGACCTTGCGCAGCTTCGACGGAACGGCAGCGTCGCCGAATGACCCGGACGCGTTCCGCATGATTCGCCCCTGGTAGTTGAGTCTGTTCCAGGTAAAGCCGGTTCCCGAAGCGGGCGTGTAGTCTGCCAGCGAGACGGCGGCGGGCATCATATCGAGTGTCGCCCGGCCGAAAGAGACCATCAGCAGTGAGTAAAGCGTGTCGGCGACGAGTTTCGTTCCTTCCGTGGCGGCCTGAAGACCTTCAGCGCCAAACTCCTTCCTCTGGTCATGGCACAAGGCCATCATCATCGGGATAAGGTGTCTGACGCATTCCCGGTTCATGCGGTACTGTCTCTCTCCCAGATTGAAGACCAGCTCTGCCGCACTTGTCCCGAGCAGAATCGGCCGGTACCCCTCCATGGCTGCCTTCAGCTCATTCAGCGTGAAGCCTCCGGCGTCTATCCGAGTGTGGAAGTTCCCCTCCTCGAGCCTCTCCGGTACCGGCATGAAACGCTCGAAGAACTCCAGGTGGACTAGCGGCATCGCCCCTTTCGGGACCTCGGTGTTCCCAAACGGGATGTGGCACGGACAACTGCTGTCCTCGAGATAGTGTGCCAACGCTCCGAACCAGCGCATGCCCTCCTCTATCTGATTCTCCTGAAACGCCTTGAGAACTCTGGGGATATAGAACTCGAAGACCTCCTCATTCTTCTCCCGGGAATCCATGATATGGAGGCGCAAACCGGCTTTGGGCATGATATAAGGTGCGGCATCCTTGGCTCCGGCCACATCGGGGTAGAGGCAGTACCGGCCCACAAAAGGACTGATCTGTGATTCTATCACGTTCCGCTGGGCTTCCGGCAAACAGTCCAATGCCGCCTGTGAGATGTAGTGGTGCGGAGAGCCCCATCCAAACAGCGCATGCGGCAAGCATAGGCACACGATGAATGGAGCCAACGAGCGCAAGATCGCGGAAACAGGAGACCTATCCATATCGACACCTTCGATTGTTACCGCCAGTGAACGACCGGCTGCGCAGAGGATTCACGGTGTATCCGCGTTAGGTTACTCTGACCGTTCCCCGGCGCAAGCCGCCAGATCCGCCGAACGGCGATCAAGAGCGGAAAGGGACGGGTTGCTTGCGGTGGCACCGTCTCCGGCTTCGAAATCCGCCCCGTGGGGCCATCGACTTTGTGAGTCGATGCTTGAAAGGCTGTAGGGCAATGAAGAGATGTCTGGCACTGCCGATTCTGGCGTTCGTGTGCGTGCCACTTCTGAGTGGTTGGTCGGAAGACGTTGATGTGCGTGCGTTCGGGGCGAAGGGCGACGGTAAGACGGACGACACACAGGCGATCCAGGCTGCATTCGACGCCGTGGCCAAGAAGGTGACGAGAACGCGCAAACGAGCAGACGGCGTTCCCGGGCGCGTGCTGGCCTATTCCTCCCCCGCAGTCCACTTCCCCGCCGGACAGTACCTTGTTTCCGAGACGATCCAGGTCAAAGGCCATGTGATCACCGGCGAGCGTTACGCCGCCCTGAACCAAGCCGATCCCGACAAGGATATCTTTGCCACTCGCTGGGCGCACTATCTGCACATCCAGGGGCTGGCGTTCGTCGGCGGCGCTATCCAGCTCAACCTGTACAACGGTAATCTGAGCGGCGGTGTCGTGACCGTGGAGGACTGTCAGTTCTGGCAGGCCGGCAAGTGGGCGCTGTACGTCGATATCGAGTCCACGACCTTCACCATGCAGAACTGTCACATCTACGACGCCATGCAGGGAATGTACATCAACCGCAGCGACGTCGTCATGGCCCGGGATTGCTGGTGGGTGAACCACAAAGACATGAAGAACTGTGCCTTCATCGTGAACAAGGGACAACGGGTCTGCTTCGAGAACATCTGTGCAAATCCCCGTCCGAACGGGTTCGACCAGCGCTGGCTGGACAACTACTCGAAGAATCTGACCATGCGGCAGATCCGTTTTGGCGGCGAGGGCGGCGGATTCACGCCAGTGGTGAACTACCGCCAGGCCAATCCGTTGGGCGTTGTCAGCAGCATCACGATCGAGGACTCGTGGTGCTGCAACACATCCAACGCCAAGCGTCAGGCATTGGTGTACTGTGAGGAAGTCCCGAATATCATCAACTTACGGGGCAACACAGTGACCAGCGAACACTTGGTGCAGATGGCGTCACGCATCGATTTGAGGACATACTTCAAGGAGCTGAAGATCCCCCGGTCCCAGCTTGCGTTCCAGGCGGAAGCCAACGTCGGAGGCCTGATTGACCAGCGATTGCCCAAAGGTCTGCAGCGACCAGCAGCCGCGCCTGACGTACCCTTCAAGAGCGTGTCGAAACGGGCCACACGGAAGCTCGTTCGTGCTGCTATTGCAGACTGGGAACAGCGGTTGGCTGGGAACTCGGGGCCGAGCGCACCAGCTGAGATAATCGACCCGAAGTCACCATTCCCCTACAAATGGGACGGAATCGCCGCGCCGGACGTTGTCGGGGCCGAACACAACGGGCATTATCAGAAAACCGACCCCGCTGACTACCGTGAGGTCACATTGACCAACGCGCACTGGGACGCCTCGGAGCAGATGGATGCCACACGCATCCGCAACAGCGAGTTCTTTGCCTTTGCCGAGGCGGGGACGGACCTGCTCTTCGTCTGGAAGCGCGAAGGACAGAACTGGCCGCACTTCACGGTCAAGGTCAAGGGCGTGGATCTGGACGCACACCCCTGGCTTACCTGGCGCGACAAACGATCCGCTGCCCCCCCCGGCGCCTTCGTACGCGTCATCCTGCGTGATGCAGGAATCACGGCAAACGTGGGAACGACGACCTGGACACGGAATGTGTACCGCGCGCGCAATCTCAAAGAGGCGCTCGGAGTGGGCGGCGTTCAAGACTTGGAGCTCCGGTTCTACCCGAAAGCGCAGGGCTGGGTCAGCCGGGTGCGCGACCAATCGAAGCCGAACGTACACTACAAGGCCGCTGCAGGATCCTATGGCGTTTTGGACTTCATCCGGTTCGAGACGGATTGACGGTCGATCGCGTACCTGAGACTATGGGACGCCACTCCGTCAGCAGCGTCTTCCGTTTCTTCGGACAACGCCAACAGCACAAGCCATTGGGATGCGGAGATCTGCCGTCTCCACCCGTTTCACAGCACGGAGCCCGCCATGACTCCCAAAGAACGCATGCTCACTGCCATCGCCCACGCGGAACCGGACCGGGTGCCGGTCGGTGAATGGCAGTTCGGACCGGAAATCGCGACTCCGGTGCTGGGTGACGAGTGCACGTGGCTCGGTGGTATGTCGCGCGCAAAGGCCCTGTGGGAAGGACGCCGCGACCAGGTCATCAACGAATGGAAGACCGGTCTCGTACGACTGGCGGAACACTACCAATGGGATGCCGTTCTCCTGCATGCGGTCATCGGCAGCGACACCGCGGTCGACGTGCCTGAACCAACGGGAGGAGGGACGTGGAAAACGGCCACCGGGGACGTCATTACTTATTCCGAGGAGACCGATCGCCTGTTCGTCACCGAGAAGGGAAACGCTCCGCCGACGGCGGACATCCCTGCGCCCGTGGACGATACACCGACGGCATCGGAGCTCGAGCTCATACGCCACGTTGTCAGTGTTCTTGGGGATACACACTTCCTCTTCTCCGCCGCGCTGCGCGGGCACCCGCAGTTTCGCTATTCAAACGCAGCCGTCAGTGAGGTCGAACAGTGGGTCAGCCTGTACCAGGATCCCGACGCCTTCCTTGAAGCGCGCATGCGCCACGTACGTACGCCGGAAGCGGACAGGGCAGTGCAAAGGGTGAAACTAGAAGGCCTCGACGGCGTCGCCTATGGTTGGGACTTTGGCTGCACGACCGGCCCGTTCATGTCCCCTGAGATGTTCCGGCGCGGCGTACAGCCGGTTCTTGCGGCCTGGGCTGACCTCGCCCATCGACACGGGCTCGTGATGCTGTTGCATGCGTGCGGGAATAACCAGCCCTTGATGGATATGATAGTCGAAGCCGGCGTTGACGTGTATCAGTCGATTCAGACCGAAATGGATATCGTCGAGATGAAGACACGCTACGGGCAGAACATCACGCTTTGGGGCGGCATGCCTGCCGGCGACCTGGTACTGGGAAAGCCGGACGCGATCAGGCGCGAAGGCGCGCGATACCTGCAAGCCTGCAAGCCCGGAGGCGGCTACATCTACGGAACGACGCACAGTGTCATGCCTGGCGCCCAGCTTGAGAATTACCGCGCCATGCTCGCCGCACTGCAAGATGCTGGGAGATACGGCGGACGAGCGGCGTGCCCTTAGCCCGGATGTTGCATGAGTTGGGGGTGCCCAAGATACAAGGCAGAGCATGTTGGAGTTACCCATATGAATGCCAATTTGAGACACCTGAATGCGGCCGCAGTAGCGGTGCTTCTGTGCGGCGGGTGCGCGACGATCACCGTCCCGGATCCGCAGGAACGCTCAGGAGATCCCACATCACCGGTTTTCTACCGTCCCGATGTCGGCGTGGAATTCGGCACCCCAACGGTCTCAACGCCGGCTCCCGGTTCAGGTGGACTTCGAGCTATCGTTGACGAGAAGGGAGCCACGGCGGTTCTCAGGAACGATGCCAAGGTCGTTCTCTCCGATCAGACCACCGCTTTCGGCAAGGGCGCTGTCTCCCAACACGTGACCGAGCAAGGCGATCTCACTCGCTCCCTGATGCAACGTGACACCGGCGCTGCCATGATCACCAAAGAGGTCATCTCCGGGCCGGACGAAGGCTGGATCCTGTGGACTGTTAAGAGCAAGGGGAAAGCGGCCAGAGCCACGGCCGCCGCGATCATCGACAAGCAACAGCTTTCCCCTCCATACATCCTCTACCACGCCACCAACGGTCAGGCCGTGGTCGAGACCGGAGAACTCGCGTCAAAACCCGCAGGCTATGCCCTTCTCAGCGGTGGGGAAAAAGGCTACCAGGAGTTTCAGCTCGGCAGCTCCCGGCACCGCACGACCATCACCGTCGACGGAAAAACCAACCGGGTGACGCTGAAGGCCAAGATGGGTGTGCCGGAAAAGGGCACGACATACACCGCGTTCCGGTACGCGGTCGGGCACCCGGATCCATACCCCGAACTTTCGTGGGATCAGGCGCGGGAGCCTCGCGGCATCGTCGTGAGTCTGCTCGCGGACATTGTCCCGGATCGGTTCGTCATCATACCCACGCGGTCAACCCGCTACACACTCACCGGAAAACCGCTGACGGTCCGGCTCAAGTACCACGCTGTTGACAACGTACAGCGCGACGTCGCCATCCAGTGCCGAGTCGTTGACATGTGGGAGAAGGTTGTCCGTGAGCAGACGTTCATGCTGAACAACCGGGGGAGGCGGTACGCCCGTCTGGACCTGCCCGTGGTCTGCAAAACCAACGGTGGTTACCGCATGGAAATCACCTACACAAGCGGGGATGTCACGCGAACACGGGAACTGGTCTGGGTGGCTATCCCGGATGTCCCGGACACCGGCATCCGGCCGGACTCCGTCTTCGGGGCGGCGATCGGTGGAGGACATTTCACCTGGACGCTCGCCGGCCGGATCGGCCTGAAGTGGGATCGTGGTCACTGTGCCGTTGGCGACGCTCAGATCGGGAACATCCTCAAGGAGCGGGGCACGTACGATTGGCGCCGCATGGACAACGCCGCGGCCATGCAGGAAGCGTACGGAATCCTGGTTTCCCCAACCGTCAACGCCGGATGGCATGCGGACTGGGCCAATGCGCTCTTCAAAGAGGACTTCGACGCCTACCTGGACATGTATGTGAACGAGTACATCACGCCCTTGGTGAAACGCTACAAGGGCACGTTCCGTTTCTACGAGATCACCAATGAGCCGTACTTCCGGTACAAACACCGGCCGGAGGATTGGGTCCGCCTGATGAAGGCGTGCTACACGGCCATCAAGGAGATGGATCCCGGAGCAACTGTCATCAGCACATGTGGTCCCGCCACGACTCACTACGGGCCAAGCTGGTATGAGAACACATTCTCAAAGGGAACGCTGACGTCCCAGGACGTGGTGTCCTGTCACCTCTACGCCCCCGGCGTGGCTGTGGGTGGTGCGCAGGCGCTCCGCGTTCGGACCGATGTGGAGACCATCCGCGGCCTGATGGAGAAGCATGGCGGCCCGGCGCTGCCGGTCATCAACAGTGAAGGCTCGATCAGCCTGCCGCCCTGCACCATGCACAAGCACCCGTCACATTGGCGGCACATGCGCATCGACAAATGGCAGAAGCCCATGAAGCCGGTCGTTGAGTCACAGCGGTATTTCAAGCTTCTGACCATGCACAACGCCCTGGACGTCAAGTTCTCCTGGCACATCTTCCACGGCGGCATCCATCTCTACCGGCACACGGGAGACTATGACGAGACGCCATTGTCCTTCCTCGCGACTCAGGCGGCTCTGGCCAAACACCTGGAAACCGCGGAGTTCGTGACCGAGATCCCCGTGCATGAAGAGGTCTACGCAGGCCTGTTCCGGAAAGGGGACGGCTGGATCGTTACCATGTGGTGTCCGAAGCAGATGGAAGACAGCTTCGTGCAAGTGACACTGCCGGTACCCCGCAAGCATTTCCGCATGTTCGACGTCTTTGACAATCCTCTTCCTGTGTATGGCGGGGATGGCGAGACTGATCTATTCGCCTCGTGGGAGAGTTACTTCCTGCTGATCAAAGGGCTGTCTGAGGATGATGTTCTGGCAGCCGAGGCTCTTGCAAAACCCCTCGGACCGCCCGCTTCCAGCGGCCGCCCCGAGGGGCTTTGCAGCTAATTTCTGGGCCTTCGGACGGTTTCTGCCCCGGGGCGGCGCTTGGGATGG
>Ga0209045_1000620_pt1 | contig 40245 bp, 28 predicted proteins | sample SaaInlLV_10m_DNA_4_FD_184664 | JGI IMG/M metagenome (GOLD analysis project Ga0209045, IMG submission 184664) | Marine microbial communities from expanding oxygen minimum zones in the Saanich Inlet - Saanich Inlet SI072_LV_200m_DNA (SPAdes) (version 2) | ecosystem: Environmental > Aquatic >...
GTTCCGGTTCTCTTCATTCGACATTCGGCGTTGGACGTTCGATGTTCAGCGTTCGCCCGGCTGCAGGCAGGAACTTGCTCAACAAGTTAGCGCTTATGGGGATGGGCCCCACTCCCGTGACTGGGGAGTCCCGCTTCAGTTTCAGCTGCAGCTTTGCTTGCTAACGTAACAGGAACAAGGAGAACAGACATGACGACTGAACGTGCCATCGGGATGGCTCTCGCGCTGCTGGTGGTTGCCAGCGTAATGCCAATCGCCTCAGCAGGCGCCCAGGAAACCAAGGACGGCAAGGTCAAGCTTGAGGTCAAGCTCCCCCGGCCTATGTTCACAGGAACGCCCAAGAACATTCGGACACCGAACCTCGAGCCGGCCCGGAAAGGGAAAAAGCGCGCAGATTTCTTCGTTCCCAAGGGCACCACGAATGTCGCAGTCGACAAGGCCGTTACGGGCAGCGACACGGAACCGGTCATCGGCGAGCTTGAGCTCATCACCGACGGCGACAAAGAAGGCGTTGAAGGCAGCTATGTCGAGCTTGGCCCCGGTCAGCAGTACGTGCAGATCGACCTCGAGGCGAAGTACAAGATCCACGCGATCGTCATGTGGCACTACCATTCGCAGGCCCGAGTCTACCGCGATGTGATCATCCAGACCGCCAATGACCCGGATTTCATCATGGACGTGCAGACGGTATACAACAACGACCATGACAACTCAGCGGGGCTTGGTGTGGGCAAAGCGTACGAATACATTGAGACGTATGAAGGTCGCCTGGCACCGGTGAAGGGCGTCGTCGGACGCTATGTCCGCCTGTACAGTTCCGGCTCGACATCGAACGAGCTGAACCATTACACCGAAGTCGAAGTGTTCGCTCAGCCGACTGAATAGCGGTTCGCCAGAGCGCCCCCGCGGTGAGACGCGGAGGACCGGGAGCCCGGGAGGAAATGTGAGCCTCGCCATCATAGTCGCTGTTCTTGTGGTACTCGTTGTCGTCGGGGTTACATTCGTAGCTCGATAGCACCCTCTGACCAAACGGGCCCATCGGGATGGCGCGAAAGACGCTGAAACCAACGCTCCTGCTGCTGATTGCGGCAGGAGCGTTTTGTCTTCGTACGGTCAACCTGCCTGACCGGCCAATGCACAATGACGAGGCCAACCAGGCCTACAAGTTCGGGCAACTGCTGGACTCGGGCGTCTATGCCTACGATCCCGTAGATCATCACGGCCCCACCCTCTACTACCTCACCCTTCCTGTCGCCTGGCTGTCCGGCAGGCACACGTTTGCGGAGACCGACGAGGCAACCGTCCGCATCGTCCCGGTCCTGTTTGGTGTCGCCCTCATTCTGTTGCTGTGGGCAATGGCCGGCGAACTTGGGTGGTGGGCAGCGCTGACGGCCGGGCTGCTCACCGCGGTCTCACCGGCAATGGTCTTCTACAGCAGCTTCTACGTTCAGGAGATGCTGCTGGTGTTTTTCACCTCGGCCGCATTGCTCTGCGGGTGGCGGTACGCCAAGAGGCCGAACTGGGCATGGGCCGCGGGCTTCGGGCTCAGCATCGGCCTGATGCACGCCACCAAAGAGACATGTGTGCTGGCATATGCTGCGATGGCGGGAGCGCTGGGTGTTCTGGCGGCGGCTGACCAGGAGTTCCGGCGGGAGTGGCGGACAGTGCTGCAGCCCAAGCACCTGGGAACTGCCGTCGGCTGTACGATCGTCATCTCGCTCCTCTTTTTCTCATCGTTCCTCACCCACGCCAGGGGACCTGTCGACTCTGTCCTGACCTACCTGAACTACCTCGGACGAGCCGGAGGCGCTGAACACCACCAACACCCATCTCCTCTGTACTACGTCCACATGCTGGCCTGGACCCGCTACCCGGGCGGAACAGTCTGGAGCGAAGGAGCGATTCTCGTGTTGGCTCTGGTCGGGGGCGTGGCCGCCTGGTGTCGCAGGACTCAAGCCGTTCTGACGAACCCGAGACTGAGTCGATTCCTGTCAGCTTACGCGCTGCTCTTGATGGTGATCTACAGTCTGATCCCCTACAAGACGCCCTGGTGCATGCTGTCATTCCTGGCTGGTCTGATCCTCCTGGCGGGCATTGGCACGGAGGCGCTGCTCCGGCTGTGTCGCCCCACCTGGGGGCGCGTGGCCATCGCTGTGGCTCTCGCCGGAGCCCTGTTCCACCTCGGGACCCAGGCACGACGAGCAACGGGACGCTACCGGGCAGATCCGCGGAATCCCTATGTCTACGCCCACACAGGCACAGACTTCATGAAGCTTGTCCAGCGCATCGAGGACGTCCAGGCTTGCGATACTGCCGGCCGAGCTCTGCCAATACATGTGATTGCGCCGGCGGACCAGCAGTGGCCTCTGCCGTTCTATCTGCGCCGGTACCCAAACCTGGGGTTCTGGTCAGCTCCCGAGAACACAGGAAAGGCGCCCGCCTTCGTGGTCGGTTCCATCGAGTTCGAGCAGGAAATCAACACCTGGCTGGGAAATGCTTACACGACCGAGTTCTATGGGTTGCGCCCCGAAGTGCTGCTGTCGCTCTGGATACGACACGATCTGTGGGACCAGTTTATGACAACAAGGGAGAGGAAGCCATGACTGAAGATCTCCAACTACGTGACGGGCGCATCATCCGCGTGGACGTGCTGTCCCCATCAGTATTCCGCATCCGGGTCAACGTGACGCCGACCTTCCGGGAAAGCGGGATGTCCCGCTATGGTATCCTGCGCCGGGAGTGGCCGGATGTGGCGGTCACGGTCGACCGGAGTGAGGCCGCCGTCACCTTCCGGACGTCGGCGGGATCGCTGTCGGTTGAGCTGACCACAGGGCGCGTTGCGTTGACGGCCGCGGAAGGGGACGTGCGGACGAGTGAAGTAGAACCTGGTCGCAACGATGAAAAGGGCTTCGATCTGGCCCTGGCTTTGCACGATGACGACCGGCTCTACGGGATGGGAGACGAGACGCGCGATCGCGTCCAGAAACGCGGACACCGCAACAAGGTGGTCGTGCGAAATGTCGCCAGCTACACCCCCATTCCTTTCCTCATGAGCTCGCGCGGCTGGGGGATCTTCCTGAACACCACTTGGTTCCATGAGTACGATGCCGGAGCGACCAACCCCGATGTCCTGCGATTCTCAGCGCCAAAAGGGGACCTCGACTACTTCCTCTTCCTTGGCGACTCACTCCCCGACCTACTCGACCACTACACCCAGTTGACCGGACGTCCCTCCCTGCTGCCTCGATGGGGCTACGGGCTGGTCTACGTACACGACGAACGCGAAGTGCGAGCCCGTGACGTCCTCTATGAAGCGCGTAACTTCCGCGACAGAGGGATTCCATGTGACGTCATCAGCCTGGAACCCGACTGGATGAGCAAACACTACGATTTCTCCGTCAACAAGGCATGGAGTGAAGAGCGTTTCCACACCCCGTTCTGGCTGCAGCCGCGCCAGCAGGGCACATTCGCCGGTGGGCTGGAAAACATGGGCTTCAAGCTCAGCCTGTGGCTGTGTTGCGACTACGATTTCAGCGAGTACGAGGAGGCACAGCTGAAGAAGGCGGGTCGTTCCTCGGAGGCGAGCTACGTCGACGAGCCCACGGAGCTCGAAGACGATCTGATCAAGGATCCCAACTTCGTGCCCTCGTACGTCGATACCATCACGAAACGGGGCGAACCGTGGTTCGAACACCTGAAGAAGTTTGTCGATGAGGGTGCGCAGGCGTTCAAGCTGGACGGATCCAAACAGATTTGTTTCCATCCTGACCGAAAATGGGCCAACGGGATGGACGATGCGGAGATGCACAACCTGTATCCCCTCATCTACGGCAAGCAGATGAGTCTTGGGTACCGCGAGCACACAGGCCGACGTTCCATGATTTTCTCGGCCAGTGGCTACGCTGGTACCCAGCAGTACACCGCAACCTGGGCCGGCGACACAGGCGGGGCCGAGAAACCCCTTACCTCGCTCATCAACCACGGACTGACCGGCCACTCGAACACAACCTGTGACATGGATGTCAAGACCGTGCAGGGCATCCATTTCGGCTTTATGCAGCCCTGGAGCCAGGCGTTCTCCTGGCACCAATACAACCAGCCGTGGTTCCTGGACAAGAAGCGCTTCACCGCCTACAAGTTCTATGCCCGCCTACGCTACAGCCTGGTCCCGTACCTCTACTCCGCGGCCCACGTTGCGGCTCAGACGGGTTTCCCCGTCCTCCGAGGGATGCCATTGGTCGCCCCGGAGGATCCTGCTTCCGATGACCTGCTGCTTCAATACATGCTCGGTGACTCTCTCCTGACCGGAGCCTTCACCGACACCTTCCACCTGCCGGAAGGGCGCTGGATCGACTTCTGGACCGGGGAAGCGACCACGGGACCGTGCGACGTCCCCGCGACCTATCCCGAGAACAGAGGAGGCGTGCTGTTCGTCAAAGCAGGGGCAATCATCCCACGCTGGAGCTACCGCGACTTCACCGACGAAGGTGACGACGAAGAGATCCTTCTCGACGTGTACCCGTGGGAGAAGAGCCACTTCACCCTCTTCGAGGATGACGGCGTCTCACTGGCCTACCTCAATGGTGCGGTATCGTCTGCACAGTTCGACTGCGTGGCGACTGAGGACGAGATCGAGGTCCGAGTCGGGAGTCGGACAGGGACGTACGACGGCATGCCGGAGCGGCGCGTGTACAATGTGCGTATCTTCTGCGTGGAACCCTCGGCGGTGAGCGTGGATGATGTCCCAGTCGCGGTTGACATGTGGCGTTACGACGCTGAGGCAGATGCTCTGGACGTGACCGTTGCCGAAGTACCGGGCGCAACCACCACGCTCTGCGTCACGCTCTGACCACAAAGGGCCGTCGTGCGGCCTACTGTCGGTCTTGTACGGTGGGCGGCCCTCCGACCGCCATTCCCCCGATGCCGCTCGGAGGGCCGTGCCAATGCTATCCACGCTGGCTGCGCTTGACCTCAATGTGGGAGGCGGTGCCATCCGGCGACCTCTCCGCCAGTGCAGTGGCAGGAGGAAGTCAATGGCATTTGGGGGCCTTGCGGCTCACTGCCCATCGCCGGCCCCCTCCAGTTGCCTACTCCAGCTCGACGGCGATATTCTGGACCTCAAAGGCGTGAGCCTGGCCGGCGTTCTCGCCGTACAGCCAGCTCCCGAAGCAGAGGTTGATCCCGGTAAGCTGATCGACCTGCATCGCGTCTTTGTCCCCTCCCCGGTCACTGGGATGAGCCCAGTGTTCGAAGAAACGGAACGTATTGAGCGGAAGTCGGATCTGTTGCCATTCCGGCGCCAGGCGAACAACAGTCCCCCACGGCGTCCCGTCTCGCTCGAGCATCACCAGCTCCAGCTTCTCCGTCACCGTCTCGACCGCACGAACGGTGAAAAGCAGGGCCGAGGGTCTCTGTCCCCCGATCCATCCAAGCCGTGGAGCAGGGATCGCGATCCGGGATGACCGGCAGTCAGGCGCAGGCCCGAACGGCCCGGCTGACACGCGCAGGGCGCGCCGCCCCTGTCCCATCCCAGGGACACCCCGGGTACTCGACTTCCCCCCTTTCACCCGGACGTGGACGTCGGCGAAACGAACCAACGTAACGGGCGCGTCCTTCGGCTCAACGTTGATCGTGAGGAGTTCTGCGCTACGGGACAGCGAGAGAGACTCGATCTCCAGCCAGTGAGGTCGATCCAAGGCCCCAGGCAGCAGCCACGCCCCGAAGACGACACTCACTTGCGTCAGAGACCGGAGGCTGCGATCCCTCGGGTCAGTTCCCCACAGGGCGCGGAGTTTGGTCAGCGGCATGTCGACATCCTGCCACACGGTTGACACAGGGAAGTCTCCGCCGAACGCAGATCCGTCGACAGACCGGAAGCCAAGCTCCACAGCCGTGGTGAACGGCCCACCCCGAAGGCGGGCCCGGATGGCTGTCGGCTCAAACGGGAGACCCTCTACAGCACTCGCCGGAAGGGCCACGCTAACGCAGCTTGGTGCCGGGCCGAATCCCTGAGTGGCAACGCGCAACGCATGACGCCCCGGCGAATCGCTTGGCACGACGGAGAGTTCTGGATCGGCACCGGGCAGCCCGGAACTGCTCACACGGGAAGGTCTGGTGCCCGGAGACACAGAAAGGAACGTGTGCAGATGATCCCGTTGTTCCGGAGCCCGGATGCCGCCCGGAAAAGCGAACGTCCCGTCCGCCGTTCCGGCCTCGACGAAGACCCGGAGACGCCCCGGAAGGACTGCCTTTGCGGGGATCTCCCCTTCGTACTGGTAGGGGCCCATCTGGCGCATCGCAAAGCCGGACAGCTCCGGCGAGTCCTCATGCCCAACTCGGATCCGACAGGCGGTCCCCCTCGGCAGTGCCAGACTGGCCTTGACCACCAAACCATACCCCTCCCGGGCAAGGCGATCGACGCTCACGAGTCCGCTGGGCGGAGTCGGCGCAGAAGGGGGCGGGCAGCAGTAGGACGGTCGCGCAAGCGCGCCTTCGGGCAGTGTCGAAGTGCGGGACACAAGCAGGAATTCTCCGGGAGAGACCGTGAAGCCCCCGGCCGAACACATCCGAACCGCTCCCTCTCCAACGCTGACGTGTAACGTGAACGCGTCACCGAGATCAGGCAGCCGAATCGTCATCTCATGTGTTTCCCAGAGCAATCGCACTTTCTCACGTTCGCCTCCCTCGTAAGGGTCCCGCACGACGACCGCGTCGGGATACACCTGAAGATTCCACACTCCCGGGCTGAGCCGGTCGAGGAAATACGCCCCCGTGCCGTCGTAGCTCACGAGAGGGGAGGAACCGCAACCAGCCAAACGCTCAAGCTCTGCTGGAGCTGGAGGCAATGTCGTCGTGTGGTTGGAGTATAGGAATACGTCTCGATCGCTCAGCTCACTCAGATCCTCGGGGTACGACACACGGGCCTCACCGAAGCGGCGCACTTCAGGATCAGAGGGATAGGGGCGCAGGCGCGGGGTGCGGCGGAACGCTTCGGCGGCGACGGCAAAGCTGAGCGCCTTGGCCGGAGTATAGAGCAGGTTCAGGCAGTGTGTCTGCCAGTTGGTGTTCTCGGCGGCGATACAGCGCGGGTCGTACTGGAACTGATTGATGATCTGAGCTCCACCGCTGCGGAAGGCCTGAGCCATGGCAGGGAACATGTACGAGCCATGCACATCTGCCGCGTCAAACTCGTAGACCATCTTGGCCTTTGTCGCGATGGCCGGTTCACGGAAAGCAGGAAAGTCATGGACCTTGAAGAGCTGATTTCCCTCCAACTCCCTGCCGTTGACCAAGCCGGTCGGATACCATCCCAGGGTCACACCGTCAAGAATGCTCGATGCTCCAGCCGCGTCACCGCGCCCCCCCCAACAGTTGTAGAAGACCGGCTTCCTGCAACCTGTCTCCTTGACAGCGCTGACCAGAGCATTGATGTAGTCAGTCACGAGTGTGTCCGGAGTCTTGGCGGGATAGCGCGGCTCGTTGATGACCTCAATGGCGATGACCGCCGGATCATCCATGTAACGCAGGCCACTGTAGCGATTCCGGTGTCGAACGAACTGAGCGAGGTACCGACGTTGGCAGTCCCAGGCTTCCCGCTGCGTCGTCATCTCGAATATGGTGAATCGATCAGAGAACCCGTCTGTCTTCTCGGCACCCCACCAGGCGATGGGCGTCAGTACCGTGTAAATATCTCGCGCTTTGCACTCCTCAATGAGCAGATCGAGAAGAGCGAGGTGCTCATTGTCGATCAGATTGCCTTCCGGATCACTGATCTCACGATCCCAACAGTGTAACCGAATGGAGTTGAGCCCGAGACGCTGGAAGTGGATCACATCTTCGCGAATGGCCGCTTCATGGTCGAGTCCACGGCGCTCGATCAGGGCGTGATCCAGGGCAAACGGCACGTAGTAGTTTACGCCGCAAAGCGCTACCTCTCCTCCGCTTTCGTCGGCCCAACGCATCACGCCGGCGGAATCGATACGGACCGGCCGATTCGCAACGGCCATGGCCAGCAGCGGAGCCAGGATCAAAGCTATGCTCACCACGTGTGTTCGACGCATCGAGATGTCCTTACAGATGCCGACCATGGAAGGCCTTACGGTGTGGAGGTTGCCGAGGTATAGTAGGCCATGCCCGCGGAAAGTCATGGACAGACTGCGGGAACGCGGCACAGGAAGCCCGTGAGAGTACTTTTTGCTCGCGTGGCCCACTCAGAGAGAAAGGGAGAACAGACGTATGAAGGGGATCATTCTCGCCGGCGGCGCCGGATCACGGCTGTACCCGATCACTCAGGTTGCGAGCAAACAGCTCCAGCCGATTTACGACAAACCGATGATCTACTACCCGCTCTCAACCCTCATGCTGGCGGGAATCCGCGACGTTCTTCTGATCTCCACCCCCCAGGATCTGCCGAACTTCGAGAAGCTCCTGGGCACGGGCGAAAAATGGGGAATCTCGCTGTCTTACAAGGTCCAGGAGCGACCGGAAGGCATTGCGCAGGCGTTTCTCCTCGCCGAGGAGTTCCTCGCGGGATCCGGCACCGTTCTTATCCTGGGTGATAACCTCTTCTACGGGAAGATGGAGCTGGATGCGATCGTTCAGGGCTTCACCGGAGGAGCCTGTGTGTTCGGCTACCCGGTCCGCGACCCGGAACGCTATGGCGTGGTGGAGTTCGCCGCAGACGGACGGGTCCTCAGCCTCGAGGAAAAGCCTGATGCCCCAAAGAGCCACTACGCGGTGCCTGGGCTCTATCTCTACGACTCAACCGTTGTCGACTATACCAAGCGACTGCGCCCATCAGCGCGCGGGGAGCTGGAGATTACCGATCTTAACAGAATGTACATGGACGAAGGTAAGCTGCAGGTGAACCGGCTTGGGCGCGGGATCGCCTGGCTGGACACCGGCACCCCCGAGAGCCTGCTCGACGCCAGCATGTTCATCCACGCCATCGAGTCACGCCAGGGCTTCAAGATCTCATGCCCTGAAGAGATCGCCTTGCGCAAAGGGTTCATCAGCGGCGATCAGTTCGAAGAACTCCTGGCCTCGCTGCCCAAATCGACCTATTCAGACTACTTGAGGCGCATTTTCCGTGAGGACTTCAGGTCCGAGGGCGACGACGAGCTCTGATGTAGAGCTGCCCCGGAGATGGGCGCCGCCTGTCAGTTTCGCCCCAACGGGGCTGATCCAACGTAGCCCAGGGCAATTGCCCTGGGTATGGGAAGAGTGATGAAGTGTGCCCTGTCGGGGCACTTCAGTAGAGTGCTGTTCAATGAGTTGAGGCGCACCTTCGACGCGCTCACTCGTGCTGCTTGTCTACCCAAGTCGGTGGCTTGGGCTACGTTGTACACGCCCTTTGGGAGTTCAAGACCACGGCTTGTTCCATTTGAGGGACAGCCTCAAGCCACCCTCAGTGCACGAGGACCTCACGCACTCAAGAGCAGAAGGGAAACCAGATCATGCCACGCCAGATGAGTTCCTGCGCACGCCTCTTTGTCGTTCCCATCGCTGTCCTGTGCATCTTGGGGGCCGTCCCTGCACACGCCCAGGCGCCAGCCGGTCCGGAAGCGGAGGAGGCCGCGATCGAGGCTATGCTCCATCGCACCGCGCAAGCGTTCGGGGAACGCAATGCCGAACAGATCAAGGCATCCTTCGTGGAGAACTTCGCCGGCCCGTTCCGCATCCCCAAAGCGGCTCAGAGCATCCTCGAACGCGTCACCAAACATGCGAAACAAATCTCAGCCAGCTACCAGATGGAGCCGCTGGATATCGTGGGCAACCGGGCAGCAGGCCCCGTCGAGATCGATCTCGAAATGGAATTCGGTGGCGACAACCGACGCCACGACAAAGCGTTCATGTACATGATCTTCGCGAAGGAAGATGGGCAGTGGCTCATCTGGAGTATGGAACGCCTCACAACCAAATGGGCCGTCGATGATGTGACCGCTGATGGACGCATGACCTGGGCCGAGGAAGGCATCTCCTTCCCCATCCCGCCGGATTGGGGAGTCTACCCCACAGACGCCGCGGAGAGTCGCCGTTCCATCATGCTCATCTCCCCGGATCTCAAAGCCTTTATGGGGGCGGCCATCGTTGAGCTCCCCATGGCGCTGAGCACAAACGCGATTGTCCAGAACCACAGAGGGATCGGCGGGATCTTCCCCGGGTCCGCATTCGTTGACACCAAAGCGATCAAGCTGGCTGGACGCGACGGAGCCGCAACCCGCATGGACCTGAAGCTGGGCAAAACGCTCTCACGTGTGGAGTCCCGCCTCATCATCGAAGGGAAGGCCCTGGTGGCGGCGTCTCTGACCGTGACTCCGGGAACCGATGTGGGCGCTTACCGCGATGCGTTTGCCGCGTTCTGTTCCGGACTCACATTCACTCCGCCACCCCCGAAAGAGACTGATTCCCAGGACAAAAAGGTCTTCAACGACAGCGGGGTGAGTTTTTCGGCCCCGGAAGGGTGGGAGATCGAACGATTCAGCGAGAAAATGGCGAAGCAGAGGCAGTGGGTCTTCGGGGCAACCGTCAAGCCCAAAGGTAAAGACAGCTTCGCCTTGCTCGGGGTTCGTGACCTGCCATCCGCTGGCGCCAGTCTGCGCGACTTGCGCAAAGGCGAGATGGACCAACTCCGATCAGTGGCCGAGTCGGCCAACGTCGGCGAGCCAACAGATCTGGAGATCGACGGCGTCAAAGCCATCTCCTGGACCGTGTCCTTCAAGGTTGGGGCCGAACGCAAGCGGCGCGAGATCTTCCTCATGAGAGGGAAACGGCTCTACTTCCTGGTGGCCGATGCCGTCCCCCCCAGTGAGTTTGAGACGCTCGACAAGGGGGTCGATGCCCTCATCAAAACGATTCGGTTCACGGACTGAACGGGACATTGCCCGGGGCCGCTGAGAGCGGCCGTGCCCTTGGAGGGCGTGTTGTCCCTTCTGTTCAGCAGGGCAAGCCCCAGCCGCCATGCCTTCGTGCCTTTGGGGGGCGTGTTCGGTGTATGTAGTTCCGCGTTCACGCGGCCCGGACAAACCGTCTGAAGACGGAACTACGTACGGTTCACTCGTCCGCTCTGGCCGATGTGTGTTTGAGTCAATAACCGTAGCCGCCGGCACCCCAGCGGCTGCACGCTCTGAGCCTGCCGAATGGGGGGGGCCTGGGGCAGAGCCCCGGTTCTTCTCCCGCAACAGGTTGTGGCTTGGCTTGACGCGCATGCGCAACCGCGGGATAGGCGGTCTTCTGTCTCGCCCCCCCCCCTCCCGTTGGTCAGGGCTCTGTCAGAGCAGAGCCCCGTTCTACTCCTCCCTCTCCGCGTATCTCACCGGGACGACATAGAGGCCATGGCGACGACCACCGATCGCCGGATCAAATCCACTCCGAACACCGTAGCCGACCAGCAGCTTGCCTGGCTCAAGCTGAGTCACCGACGTGTATCCTGAGTAGCGCTCCGCGTCGATCGGCGTATGGTCCGTCCACGTGGCCCCGCGATCGGCACTGAACATAATGAATGCCCCGGGACGCCCCGTGCTGCACGCGAGCAAGCCGTCGTCCAGTACGGTAACATCAGGCCAGACCCCCTCGGCTCCGGTGCGCTGGACAGGCGTCCACGTCCGGCCGCCATCGTGAGACCAGGAGACCATCAGCGGATTGTCCTGCCAACCCGCGTTGGAGTTCCCACCTGTCCGAACGACAGCGAGAATGTCGCCTCGCGGCAGGAGACGAATCACCAACTCACTGTATCCCTCGTTGCCCAGGAAGGGCCGGTAGGCCACCGTCGACAGGTATTCCCACGTCTTACCCTTGTCACGAGAGAGGCCGATGTACGACCGGCGCATGGTGCCACCCTTGCGGTAGCGATCCGGTTCTGTGTCGCCCTTGAACCACCCATACATGCTCGATAGCCACTCCCCGCTGGGCAAGGCCACCAACGACCGCCCGAACAGAGGCCCCACGTGATGCCCGTGCCCCAGCGCAGCCCGAGCCAGCGGGATGAGCACGCGCGTCTCGATAGCAGTCGAGATCGTGCGCCCCCCATCGGTGGAACGAAGCAACTTACCTCTGTACTCGCCATCTTTGCCCTCGACAGGATAGGCCCGGTAGACCGTCCCCGCGATACTCCCGTCCGGCATCAGGTTTGGTCTGGGAATCGGCGTTGCCAACGGTTCCCACGTCTTCCCGTCGTCGTTGCTGGCGTGCGTATCACAGACGACCCGCCCGTTGCCGAGATAGACCAGATTGCTGAAATGTGTCCCCTCGCCGACGTAGACGGGATCGCCGACTTCGAGCTCAAGATGATCGTCCGGTCCCGGGATCTTGACGCTGAAGTCACGGTAGACCTCGGTTGTACCACCGTAGGGTCTGCGGATCTCGAGTGTGGGCACGGTCAACGTAAGAACATGCACACCGGATGGCCAGTTGCGGGTCGGGATCTCAAGCCGGACCGAGCTCTCTGCCGGATCCCTGTCCAGGGGACCGTTGTCGCGGATAAGTTCCCCTTCTCCATCACTAACGAACCCGACCTTTGCTTTGGCGTTGTACTGAAACCCGTGAAGCACTTCTTTCTCTCCCCACGTGTAAGGGGAGTGCAAACGGACGCCGGGGAGTCGATCGCCGGGATTCCGGCTACGGACACCGCAGACCAACAACTCCCCCGGGGCCAGTGTCTTCCCAGGCAACTCGAAAACCACTGGTTCAGTAGGGCCACCCTCTCCGCGCTGCAGCGCCACGATCTCGACACGGCCTCCCTTGACCGTGAGCTCCAGGTCACGATGGTCTTTGGCATGCGACGCTGAACCGGGACGGTTGTGGGCAAACACGGTCAGATAATGCGGGCCGTCCCGCAGCCCTTTTGTACTCAGATTCACCCGCAGCACCCCAGCCGCGGGGTCTCGGTCAGCCACGCCGTTGTCCAGAACATGTCCCCCAGGCTCGGCCTGGAATACGGCATAGCCAGCCCCCTTTTCCCGGGTGAACCCGTCCGGTACGTCACCGACCCCGGCTGTGTACGGCGTGCGAATCCGGAAGTTGAGGACATCCACACCCGTTCCCACCGCCTTGACCCGAAGGCTGAATGCATCCCCAAGCTGTACAGAAGCCGGACTCACCTCTATCTCGGTGATCCTAACCTTCCCCGGGGCGGCAGGGCACATCGCTCCCGCCGCACACAACGCACAGACCGTCCCGTAAAAAGCTCTCGTGTTCCGCATATGATCCTCCGTTCGCATAGGGCGACAGTTCGGTCCCGGAGACAATCGTCCAGCCCGGGGAGCTTTGCAAGCAGGCACCATATCTGTGCTTCTCCTGTACGGCGAGCACCCCTTCTGTTCAGCAGCGCGAGCCCTCCGATCGCCATCCTCCTGGAGGGCGCGCTGTCCCTTCTGTTCAGCAGGGCAAGCCCCAGCCGCCGTGTCTTCCGCCTTCCTGGAGGCCGGTTTTCCCAAACCGGTGCTTCCGGGAACGCCAGGGAGGCAGCCGGTCAAGGATGACCGGAGCTCCAACGCCGCTGCATGCCTGTGTAACGGCTGATCCCCATTCCCCAGCCACCCGGGGGGCCGCCACGTGAGTCCCGTTCCACGTGACAACGTGGTCACGGGATACGGCGTACCAGAAACGAATGCCCCCTCCTTATTCCTCGATCTCGGCGACCGCGAGACCGCTCTCCCCGGCGACTGAGTAGACAAGGTAGACGCGCCCGTCCTCTGCATAGACATACGGGTCGCGCAGTTGGTGCACGGGCCGGTGTGATGCCCCACCAATTGAGCGTTCACGTGGCTCATTGCAGCCTTCCCAGGAGTGCTTGGGTCGGAGCACCTCCACAAAAGGCGAACCGTGCCACGATGTCCAGGGCTGGGTCAGATCGAGGGTGGTGCGGCGGATACGCTCTGGCGTGTCCCCAATGTTGCTCAGGTAAATGTCGAGGCGTGACTCGACACGGTGCAGAGCGACGTGTCGCATACGTCGTCCACAAGATGCGAGTTCGGGGTCAGCCGCGATGGCCTCAGGCGTGTCCAGTTCACTTCCCGCGACCTCCAGAGCTTGTCCCTCCTCGAAGAAGGTATTCGGTGTCCGGCTGCGCAACAGGCGGCGGTCCGGGCCGCCTGAAAACGCATAGTGCCATCCTTCCCAGGGGAACACGCGCATGTAAGCCGGCCCGATGTGGTTGCGCTCGGAAGCGTAAGACAGACCATCGGCCGATTCTGCATAGCACGTGCTCTGGCCCGGGAACGCACGGACAGTGCCGGTGGGACCACAGCCATGGTAGTACATGCGAAAGCAACGCTGCCCATGGTCAATGTGGACATCCGGGGATGCGATGTGCCTGCTAAACGGCGCGTCTTCAATATCGAGGACGCCGGGAGAGTACACGGTCCACGGCCCGGTCAGCGTGTCGGAATAGGCCATGCGGATGAACTGGCCTTGGTGATGGGCGAAGTAGAGGTAGTAGGTTCCCAGCCGCCCGGGGGCCCAATCCGGCACACGGATAAGTGAAGGGCCATTGATGTTGCCCCCGATAGTGGGATCCGTTGCGGGAGTGATGATGGGCTGATCACGGAGCCGTCTTGCGCGCATATGTCTCCTGTCTCATCCGCGACTCATTCCCCAAAACTGATCGTGTAGAGTTTGGTGTCCCGCATCTGTCCCCGAATCCTGAACTCGCCCCCAGGCAGCTCTCCCCGCCGCCCGAAGGTCACCGATTGATCCATGAAATCGCCTGATTCAAGCCGCACGGCATTGGCGCCGGAGTAGTTCGCCAGTAAAACCCCATCAGCATCGGTCAAGTCCAGGCAGAGCCCCCCTCCACCTCCCACTTCAGCATTGATCCGTAGCGTCGCACCATCGGCAACCAACGGTCGGCTCAGGAACTCCCCGTCGTCTCTCCCGGCTGCCAGACAGAAGAGTCCGTCTTTGCGGTAGATCAACACCCCAACGCCCACTCCGGTGGTGCGGGTGTGGGTCGCCAGATTGCTCCAGGAGCCGAACAGGTCAAAGAGGGGGCACTCTTTCAGAGAGCGCGGTTCGTAACGGTCCCGCATCCAGGCCCCGGTCACCTGTTTCATCGTCTCATCCGTTCTGCTGTTCGCAATCTCGCTCTGGAAATGGTAAATGCCCCCGATCCGTGGCACGAGATGGTACACCTTGCCGTCGCGCTCTACAGCCGCATAGCCCGGCCAAACATGCCCCGCACTCCAACTGCCGTGTGGTCCGTTTGTCACGAGCGCATCCTGTCCATTGAACCGTTCCCAGCGAATGCCGTCCCAACTGTAGGAGACCACGCAATCGATCTGCTGCGTGTAAGCTCGGTAGCGCAACAGGTAGGCCAGTCTGAGTCCATTGCCTCCCGCGGCTCGGCGGATGATCGCACCGTAGTGCTGGCTGGCGGGGGGATCGCTCTCATCCGGCAGCCCCATGTAGGACCGTTCGTAGTTGATCCCATCGGTCGTGCGATACACTGTGAGCATGCGCGAGCTCTTCGCCAGGTTGTCCCAAGGGGCATTGAAAGGCCGGAAGCGCCTGAGCAGGTTGGCATGGATATAGAACAGCGTCTCACCATCATCGGAGAGAAACTGGCCGGCCCAGTTGTCGTTTGCAGCCTTGGGATCCTCGAAATCCCCGATCATCAGCGGCATCTCCTGGAGCAGACATTCCCGAGTGAGGACCAGCCCAACACCTGGCCCCTTGAACCAGACAGGCCAGGCCGACCCCGCCAATGGCTTGATCGCTGACCAGTCCAGATCGCTGCGATGCATCACCGTCCCCGCCGCGGATCGCGTAAGCCGTCGAAACGCGACCTGATTCAGGACCACCGGCCCATCCCTCTCGGGGTCGTAAAAGCGCAGCCGGACCGGTTTCCCGTCGACTCGCTTTGCCCGCCAATTCCCCCTGGCCTTCGGCGGCTCCGGGTCCCACACGGGAGCGCTCTGAGGTGGGACGCTCAGCTTCCCGGCTTGCGGGGAAATGTCCCACTGTCCCAACGCCGGGTCAGCCGCCACAGCAACGAAATCGCGACTGGTCTCCTCTTTCATCCACCGCCGATTCAGCCGGCGGAAGAGCACACTCAGACGCCCTTCCCGGTCGAAGTAGATACGCCTCCCGAGTTGGGTGAAGTCCTCTGACTTGAGTACGGGTTTCACCGCCTCAACGAGCCTGCCGCGACACGCCTCGAAGCGGACACTGCTGTGGCTCTCCAGGTAGTGATCATCGGGGAAGAGAATTCGCTTCCCGGTCATCTCGTAACGGGCTTCTTTGACAAACGGGATCTTGTGCTGGATGCGTAGCAACCGGCGGAGCTTGGCGCGCCTGCCCATGGTATCGTCGCGGGAGTGATCTTCGACGGTCGCGATGTAAGAACCATCCGGCAAGTCCGCGATGGGAAACTCGACCGTGTTCTCCCCCGGCGTCAATTCGACCTCCCGCAGAGGAGCGATGACAGTCCCGGAGAACCGCTCACTCAGCGTCACCCCGACCCTCTGCTCCCGGCTATCCGCGCGAACGTTGAACAGGTGCAGTCGGGCAGCCGCCTGATCCTCATAGACCGGCAAACGGAACTCCCCGTAGACCTTCTCCACAAACGCGGCATCCAAAATGGACGCCGCCTGTACGGGCGGCGAATAGACCTCAATTTCGCGCAGGAAAACGGCGTCGCCTGTCCCGTCTCCAACCAGGACGATGTCCAGCGAACTCAATGTCTCAGGAGTAAAGGCATACTCCAGACACCCATCTTCCGCCGTCTCCTGCAGCGTCCTGGGCGACGCCAGCTTGGGGGCTTGTCCGGCCGCGTTGAGCCCGCTGGCTCGACATGCATGGACACGTCCGGAACCATCAGGGCGACCGGAATACACTCGAATCAGGCCGACCGGACGGTTGGTCTTGAGCTCCAAATGGAACCGCCGCTGATCGGCAGAGAGAGACACTCCCGTTGTCCGGTCGCCATCGATTGCCACCGTCAACTCCGGCGTCCCGATCGTGGCTTCGGTCGCCCAGTTACGCCGATTCCGGGCGGTGTCAGGGGGAGCCGAGTCATAGGCAACCACAACGTCATCGATCACCACGTGGTTGCCCGCCGGCGGCACGTTCAGGAACTGCAGCGTCTGAATCGAGACATCACCCAAAAATGGATACGGGTTGCTCTCGCTGACCACCCCGTCCTCAGTGACGAACGCGAGGCGATAGAGTTTCTCAAGGATATCAAAACGCAATCGACACTCGAACCAACTCTCGAACGGAGCTCGGAGTCCCGTGTAGACCCATTTGTCGACCCCTGCAATACTCGGGTCATAGATGCGCAGACGTCCCTGGCTCATCAGCGAAACGCCCGCTGCTGCAGGAGCGCGGCCGGCCTGATCCGGATACAGGAAAAGGGCCACGCTGCCTCGAGCGTCTGCATGGCACCAGAAACTCACGGTGAAATCACGATTCCCCGGAAGGGCCTGGTCCCGCCGGAGAAGCATCCGGCGCAAGCTGTCGACTCGGGCAACTTTGAGCGCCTGGCCCCGGGATCTCACCGGTGATGTGACAATCTCGAACGCCGGCTCGTCTTGCCCCGTCCACGTCCCGCCCATGTGCGCCGCGTCACCACGAGCGACGAGCTTCCCCGGCGCGAATGATGCCGGATCATCGAAGCCTTGGCGGATATGCACAACGCTATGATCGACCAAGGTCGCCTCCTGGCTCAGTGTCACCCCACAGAGAAGAACCGTTCCCAAACCCACCCAACAGATATGGGGCGCCGTCAAGGCACGACTCAGTTTCGCTCGCCAAAGTTCGCATCCCATCACGCGACGATCTCCCGAGAAGAAAGCGGGTCTCATGTGGCAGCATCGAATATGGAGGCCCGCCCCAATTTGGCAACATCAATGTGGGAGAGGTCCCCACCCCGCGACCCGTCTTCAATGTGGGAGCGGGTGCTCGACGAACCTGAGCGCAGTCGAAGGTCACCCCGCGATCCTCCTCCTGCCTTCTGCCTCCCCAATGTGGGAGCGGGTGCCACCCCGCGATCGTCCTCCCGCCTCCCCGCCCGACCAGCCCGATCATCGCGACACCTTTCGTCTCCTCCCCACCGCTCCCATACGAGCCGCTTCTGGGCCTTGACCTCCGCGGAACGCACCCCTACAGTCAAGCCCGGGTGGGTCGCCGAAGGTGCAGCAGCAGTTGAGGACTTGGGGCCTAGTTCTCCGAGTGCCCTTCTTCGGCTTGACGAAGTCAATCTGTGCGGGAAGTACTGAAGGCGCTACACCGAACACTACACGCACCCATGGACCACATCACCGTCAAACACTACACAGGCCACGCCTGCGAACGGACCGCCGCATATGAGGCGGCGCACGTTCCACAGTGGCACGAGTGTCTGCTCCGCTACACCCGGCCCGGGGAGCGATTGCTGGAAATCGGCTGCGGAAGCGGGCGCGATGCGTCGTTTCTGCTTGGGCACGACCGTGACGTGGTCGCGACCGACGCGTCCGAGGGAATGATCCGCGCCGCGCGCGACCTCCATCCCCAGCTGGCTCAACACCTGGTCCACACCCCGTTCCCCTTCCCCGAGGCCCATGACTTGAGCAAACAGACGTTTGATGGCATCTACGCCGCGGCCGTAATCATGCACATCCCCGATGAGGAGCTCTTCGAGTTCGCTTTCCAGATCAAGTCCCTGCTTCGGCCCGGAGGCACGGTTCTGCTGTCGTTCTCGACGAATCGTCCGTGCCTCAGTGACAACCGAGACCAGACCGGGCGCCTCTTCCTTGAGCGTTCACCCGGGGAAATCCAGCTTCTCTTTGAGCGCTTGGGCTTCCGTCTCCTTGAGCAGCGTCGAAGCGACGATGTCATGGATCGGGGCATCATCTGGCACACCCTCGCCCTGAAGGCAACCGAGGGAACAGGTAGAGGCCCCGTCGACCAGATCGAGACAGTCATCAACCGCGACAAGAAGGACGCAACATACAAACTCGCACTGCTTCGCGCGCTGTGCGACATTGCCCAGACGGAGTACCGGCAAGCGCTCTGGGGAGTAGATGACACGGTGAGCGTTCCCCTTGGGCTGGTGGCAGAAAAGTGGCTGCTCTACTACTGGCCGATCGTGGAAGCCGACCTCGAGCACAGTGGGGAAGGAGTGGCGATCCCACAGAAACGTGGACTGGAGATCAACAAGCCTATTGGCTTCCGCGGAGAGCTCAGGTCACTGATAAGCCATTGCCATACCGGACGTGGTGGCTTGGACACGTTCCACTGCGACTTCAGACAGGGCGTCCTGTCGGCGGAGACTGCAACGCGCGCGGACACCGCATTGAACAAGATCGCCGAGAAGATCGTTGCTGGACCCGTCAAGTACTCTGGTGGAGCGATCAATGACAAGCGTCGGTTCTTCTGGCACGACGGAGCAATCACGCGCAAGCGACGCTGTGGCAGCTCCCTGGGACTCTTGACCGCGCTTGGGCGAATCCACATGCGTGGGGAAATCTGGCGTGAGTTGGTGCTGGTGGGACACTGGATATCGGAAGCTATCATCCTGCGCTGGGCCGAACTCACACACGAGATTTCACAGCGACGCGTGTCCGTGGCGGACGTCGTCGCAAGGTTGCTTGTCGTCCCGGGAACTGGCCGGGACCAGCGGCGTGTCCGATCGCTCTATCGGGGATTACCCGACTTGCGGTGTGTTTGGACCGAAGCGACAATCGGTCCACGTCAGAAATTCGAGGTGGATCATGTTATCCCGTTCTCACTCTGGCACAACAACGACCTCTGGAACCTCATGCCTGCAACCGCAACCGCCAACAACGCGAAACGTGACAGGTTGATCAGTCGTGAACGCCTCCTCAGCAGCCGTGACCTCATCATTGATTACTGGAAGACGGCTCGGGCAGATATCCCGGAGCGGTTCGACTACGAATTGCGCCGCTCCCTGTTGGGCGCGCCGTGCCCCAGCCATGGTTGGGAACTCCCCGCCTTTGGCGCCCTGACGGAAGCCGTTGAGATGTTGGCGTCTCAAAGGGGCATCCAGCGGTGGCCCGAACCCAACCGGAACGATGCGACACGGCAAGGCAGAGCCGGGGACGGAACTGCGGCACCGGAGCAAGACAGCGTCCGTGACGCGGCAGGGCCAGACGAGCCCAGCGGAAAGCCAGCGAGAAGCGAATGGCGTCTTCTCACCTGGGACGAGGTTAGAGGAACAGAGTTCATGACAGCCCTGCCACTCATGGCGGACCTCGCGGCTGGTCGTCCTTACGACGGCTTTGTCTCGCGAACACTCGAGGCCGACACGTGGGTCCGTGTCCCCAAGCGGTACATCAGCTCCACCAACTTCGTCGTTCGCGTCGACGGCGACTCGATGGAACGGACTCTCTTCGACGGCGACTACGTTGTCTGTGAGTGGCACCGCACGCCCCGGGAATCCGGGCAGGTGGTCATCATGGGAGCCTTCGACAGTGGAGGGACAGGCGGGGAATTCGCCCTGAAGCGCTTCGGGGAGTCAGAGACACACTGGCTTTTCCACTCCGACAACCCGGAACACGGCGATGCGCCCCCACTCCCCAAGACCGATGTCCCTGCCCATCCCATTCTCGGCATTGCGGTCTACAACCTGACGCAAGGATGTCCCATCCGCTGACGCCTGTCTGAGACACCGGTATGTGTCGTTCGACCACCCCAAGCTCACGTCCTGGCGACGCTTCTCCCGCGAACTTCACAAGCTGGGAATAGACGACCGCCAGTTCCTCGGGCCTCGGAAGTCGGTGTATGAGGCGTTGAAGAGGGACAGATGACTCGCGCAGCCGCTTGTGCCCCTCTTCCTCCTTACTCTCCCAGAGCCTGCAGATGCTCTGCGAGCGGCCCCAACGGTGTGACACGGACGCCCTCTGCAAGAGAATAGCTGTCCGCAACAGGAGCCGCGATCCAGACTTGCTCGGCCTCGAGGTCCTTCACTGCATTCCAGAAGCCACGGGTGACCGTGGGAGCCGAGGACGCCTTGGCTTCAACGACAACACGGCGTCTCCCACGCTCGAGAACCAGATCAAGCTCCGCTCCATTTGATGTCCGGTAGAAAGACGCCCGCCAACGCGGCAACAGCGCAGTCAGAGTCTCGACGACAAAGCCCTCCCACGCTGCCCCGAACAACGGGTGTCCGAAAAGTGCGTCGCGGCTGTCGACCTCCAGCAATGCGCTCAGAACGCCTGAATCACGGACATAGACCTTTGGTGTCTTGACCAGGCGTTTCTTCAGATTGCCGGTCAAGGGAGGCAGAACGCGCAACATGAACGTCTCGGACAGCAAATCAATGTACGAGCGAATGGTCGTGTGACTGACCCCCAAGGACTCACCCAAACGAGAGAGATTCAGTAGCTGCCCGTGGTGATGCGCACACATGCGCCACAGCCGTTCAAGTGTCCGGGCTGGGATCCGGAAACCCAACTGCGAGATATCCCGTTCGAGGAACGTCCGGATGAAGCTCTCCCGCCACGTCAGACTCTCCTCATCGGAGCCTGCCATCAGGCTCCTCGGGAAACCTCCACGAAAAAACGGAAGGGGCAACGGCCCAGGCCCGCGAGCAGGCCATTCATCGAGCAAGAATGGTGTCAGCTCCAAGTACACGATCCGACCGGCCAGTGATTCGGAGCTCTGCCTCAACAGCTCCGGCGACGCCGATCCAAGAATGAGGAATTGCCCATTTGTCCCCTGTTCGTCAATCACACTTCGCAGAACCGGGAACAACTCCGGTACGCGCTGAATCTCGTCCAGGCAGATCGTCCGCCCCATACGGTCGGCGAGAAACAGTTCCGGGTCGGCCAGTTTCCGCAAATCAGAGGGGCGCTCAAGGTCGAGGTATGTCCCCTCGTTGAGCTCTGCCATGATGGCCCGTGCGAGGGTCGACTTCCCGCACTGCCGGGGCCCCAGGACAGCCACCGCTGGAAACGCGCCAAGCGCGGATCGAACCTGATCATGCAGATTTCGCCTGATGTACTTACCATGCATATTGCAACTGTATCACGCACATTCCATGGTTGCAAGAGCAGCCAGACTAGACGAGGCCTTGCTGCGGTGCAAAGAGCACTTCCGGATCTGCGTCACTTCAAGCACCGTTGCCCAGAGAGACCGGAAGGGGAACCCCGGAATTGCCAGCCTCGGCTGGTCCGCTGAGGCGGAAACCACGGGGGGCACGGAGACACGGAGGAAGAAGAACATGGAGAGCCGGCGAATCCGCCCTGCCGTGCCGGCAAGCCGGATTCGCCAGATGGTCTTTGGCAGAAGAGAACCCGGGAGCGGAGACACTGTGCAATTCCCCGTGTCCTGGGGCCTCGGAAGTCGGTGTTTGAGGGGATGAGAGTCTGACAGTCGGTGGGGAAGACCGCTTACGCTGTGCGCGGCTCGGACGGACAGGGAAACCGCTCCCGTGAGCCTGTCCGCCCTAGCCAGACCCTCCGCGAAAAGCCTGCGGAGGGGGTTCCAGGTTCACGGTTCAATGGTTCAAGGTTGCCTGCCAGGTGCAATCCCGGGAGTTTCGCCGTTGTGTTGGGGCGAAATCGCCTGCCTCCAACCGTTGAACCGTGAACCCCTTAATCTTGAACCCCGCTGCGAAACCCCTTTCGCGGCGGCTCTAGCCACAGCGAGAGAAGGTCATCCCCGCTATCTGTCACCGAAAGACATGCCGCCAGGAGGGCCGTGCGGCGTACTGTTGCGGGGGCAATCGGAGCGCGGCGGCTCCTCCCACGTTGAGGAGAACTCTAACCCACAACGGTAAATGCGGCTCCACGGAGTGTCGCCCTCCGGGAGGGGGCCAGGAAGGCACAAAAAAAGAACCGACCCGTGGTTAACGGACCGGTTCAAATTGGTAGCGGGGGAAGGATTCGAACCTTCGACCTTCAGGTTATGAGCGTCGAATCGGAGCCTTGACTACCAACACGTTACGACCAATTTGGCGAAATGTTTGCCCGATTGTTTGCCTACCTTTGATCCGCGTTCAGCCTGTTCCAGACCGCTCCATGGCGTTAACCGGACGGAGAACGCTGCCCCACTTCCCGGGGTACTCGCTGAAGCGGACGGGACGTTCCTGCCGCTTTGCAACGGAAACAGCAACCGTTCAGAGCGACAGGAGATGGAACATGGGTCTGCAGATGCGGAAGACAAGCAAGTGGTGGTACGGACGCTGGGAAGCGAAGGGCAAGACGTACTGTGAAAACCTGGGAATAAAGGTCAGAGGCAAGCGCCCGAGATCACTCAAAGAGGATGGGAATGTTGCCTTTGAGCGGTCTCGTACGGAAGCTCAGCTCAAACTGAGTGATCTGAGGGAGAAATCGCTCAGGAGGACACAGGCTGCGGAGCTTGTGCAGACATTACACGAGATCCGGACGGGCCGGCGGGTTACGTCTCTGCCACTGAAAGAGCTGTGTGAAGCCTGGGACCGGATCCCGAGGAAACGGGAGCCTTCTGAGAGATACATCAGCCAGGTCCATTCAACACTCGGGCGCTTCGTTGTCTTCATGCGGGAACGCTACCCGTCTCGTCGTGAAACGGGAGACGTGACCCGGGAGATAGCACTTGCCTTCATGACCTCCGAAGAGGAACGCGGAGTCAGTCCGAAGACATGGAACAGCACGTTGATTCTGTTGCGGTCGACCTTCAGACATTTGCGTCGTGAGGCAGGCCTGGCGGAGAATCCCTTAGACGACGTCCCGACCAAGGAGGCCGAGACTGTTTTCCGAAAGCCCTTCTCCCCTGAAGAACTGCGACTCATCCTCGGGGCGGTACGGGACGACGCGTTCGCACGGCCCATCATAGTCACCGGCATGTGCACGGCGATGCGTCTGGGTGACTGCTGCCTGCTCCGCAAAGAGCATGTCGATATGGCGAATCGCTTCATTACCGTGAAGACCTCGAAGACAGGTGAAACCGTCGAAATCCCTATCTTTCCGCTACTTCATAAAGAACTGGAACGCCATGTAGACAACGACGATCCGGAATTCGTGTTTCCTGAGCAGGCCCTGATGTACCTGGCCAACCCATCAGGTGTGAGTTGGCGCATGGGCAAGGCCCTGGCCGAGGCGGGATTCCGGGATCCCGAGGCCCCACTGCCGAGAGCAAGACTGTCTGCCGAGACAGTTGAGACGATCAGACAACGCGGAGGAGAGATTCTGGACCGCCTGCCAGAAACACCCAAGACCACCAGAATACGGCAGAGCTTTCAGCTCTATATGGAAGGGCACACAATTGCGGACATCATGGATGCGACGAGCTTCGGCAAGGGGACGGTCTCCGGACACCTGAACCAGATTGAGAAACTGATCGGTCAGCCCTTCATCCGACCAAAGATCCAGAGCGACACTCCTGTCCGAGGCGAACAGAATGTGCCGAGAGACAAAGGGGTGCGTCGCGCGTCGACCCGTGACTTCCACTCCTTCCGGGTCACCTGGATCACCCTCGCCCTGACTGCCGGTGTCCCCATGGAGATCGTCTGCCGTGTCACGGGCCACCGCACTGTCGACATCGTCCTCAAGCACTACTTCCGCCCGGACCGGGATGCGTTCCGCACAACCATCCAATCAGCCATGCCTCAGTTCTTTGGCGGTGCTCCATCGAAATCGCATTCTGCTTCTGCCGAGGATCACCACATTCACGAACTCCTCGAGAAAATGGACCGAACCAACTGGCAGCTCCATCGGGATGTAGTACTGCGACTCCTTTCTGCCAATGACGAGAATGTCTGTCTGACAGGAAGAGGAAGTAAACCTATCCTTGGTCTGGAAGAGCCAGGGACGGTCTGACCCGGCGCGAGAGGGAGCTCCTGGAAATGTGAACCGATTGAGGCGCGGAGAAACAGGGGGACGCACGTCGGGAGCGTTTTCGCTGGCCCTGTCCGACGGCTGTTCTCGCTACACGTGGACTTGGCTGATGATCAACCCCTTGCCGCTTCTTGCAGCAGCGTCGTGAGGTCTTCCTTCAGCAGCTTCATCCGGCTTTCGTCAGGCAGCATCGTGTACGGGTTGTCGGGATTGGGCTCCAGGTCCGGGTACGTGCCGGGCGGGACCAGCCGGATGGTGAACTTGCGGGGGGCGAGTCGGCGCCTCTTCTTGGGCTTCACGTCCTGGGGCGGAGACGGTGTCACGGGCGCTGCCCCATCGCGCTCGGCAGCGGGAATTGCTCCCGGCAAATCACTGATGGCGGTGGCGATCCGCTCCATGTCCGGGTTGGTCGTGTTATGCAACTGCAGTTCCGGACATGCGGGCGGCGGTACGAACCGCACCGTGAACGTGAACTTGCTCGGATCCAACGTCCATCGTTTCTTCCTGGCCATCTCGTCGTTCTCCTCTTCTTCCGCGTGTCCCAATGACTGTCAGCTCGCTCTGATTGGACTCGTCGTGAGCCCAGTCAAGCATAGCATGTCGAGGTCGATTGTTGCCAGGTGGCGCTCTCCACCGTGCACAGCCTCGGGCACATGACCGCCAACTTGACGCAGCTCTACATGGACCATGCCAACAGCTCTGCAAAACGGGGCCGATGGCACGCATGCCGAGCTTTCTCGGGGAAACGCCGGCAGTGAGGACACACTCAGAAGGAAAGGCAACGAAGGGGAAAACGCGCAGAGAAGCGGAGGCTAGCGGTGATGAGCTTGACGCAATCCCGGCCGTGTTCGAAGGGTAGGAAGGAGAGGAGACCTACAGCATCAGCGGTCCAATCTTTTGCCCCGAGAGAAACACCTTTTCGTGCCTGGAACATTCCGTTGTGTATACATTTGCGTCTCCGTTTTTCAGGTCTTCGACCTCGGGAAACGCCGGTATCTTCTCGGCTCGCGCCCACAACACCTCGGTGGGGGTCGCATCCCGGCCCAGAGGGACGTCCGCCAACATGAAGTATTCCAGGAACGGCTCGAGCATTCACCAATCCTGGTTGCTCAAGAGTACAAGAGACAGATGGAGGCCATATGTTGCAGGAGCATTCAGGAATTCGCGTGTCGGACTGGTCAGGACCACTCCGTCGTCGCCCGGCATTTGACGATTCTCACGCTCCCTGAGGAAGTCCTCGTGTTCCTGGAAGCGAACCAGACACCGGAGATGCTCCAGGAGTATCATGCGAAGCGGCTGGCGGGATTGAACCGGTTGCGCACGCAGGGAGCAGTGCCTGTCAGAGTTCCTTAGCAGCGGGATCCCTGCTCCACGAGAATGACAATCACAGGGAAGCGTGCCGGTCGTAGGCAGTCCCAACAACATCGACCATATGAGTTCCGAAAGCTCGTAAATGCAGTAGTCAACGCAGTGATTGCTGGACAGAATCGGCGATTGCCTGGCCTGCAAGAAACGTGATGAGGATCCGACTGCGGCGCCAGGAATCTGATCAAGTCAGCTTGCCCTCATACATGCCAAGCAAAGCCTGTACCTTGTCATCGTGTGCAACAGCGGGAAGTGCGGCCAGTCTCCGTGCACCCTCAAGCCATCTCGGTCGGACGTACAATGCCCAGTGACTTGCCGCCGCAATACTCTCGACGCCCGGCTTCCTATTCAGCCCGTTGAAAGCGTCAGCCAGAGCTTGGTGGATGCCCGGGCCATCCATCGCATGCAGCTCCCGCTCAATCTCAGCCAAACCACTGCTTAGGGCGAACGAGCCGACACCCTTGACCAGAAGCTGCGTCCAGAACAGACGTGGGGGCCTATCGGCCGTTGCCCCCGGTCCCGGCCAGAAGTAGTAGGGGGCAGCGTTCCTGTGGCTATCCTCAAGGTCCGCGATCAACTCCAAGGACTCACCACAGAAGGAACCCGCGACAGCGGGGTTGTCCCGATGCTCGGACAAGACGCTCTTAGTTTTCTCGAGAGATTCGTCAAAACTCCCCCAGGGACTACTGCCCAGTATCCGTCGAGTGCCAGCACGATGCCTGGCCCTAACGTAATCTGCATGGACCCCAAAGCGCCACGAGCACGCGGTGATGAAGTTAGCGGCTCGTTCCTGCGTCCACAGCGCCAAATCTTCAGCGGAGAGAACAACGCGGTCGGCAAAATCCGCACACCGATCCATCGCCTGCTGGCAAAGGTCCGCAGCTTCCTGGCAGAGGCGTTCGTCCTCTAGATTCACACGCCCCGTAGCAAGGAGCTGGTGGGCTCTACCAGCAACCGCTCTCGCAATGAGGATGAGCGGAGACGGGTGCAGCAGAATCGCACCGTCATCAGCGACTAAAGCCCATTCGAGGATCTCTTCCGCAACCTGGTAAGCATCATCCTGCAGGTTCTGGTCCTTCAGCAGGCTGTCGAGACGCCCGTAACTGGCCACGCATGTTACCGAGTGAATCCCACGAAGCGCTTGCCACGCCAAGTTCCTCTCTCTCTGTCGTTGGGGAAACCGTTTGACCAGCGCGAAGGCTTGGGAAAAGTGGTACTCGGCTTCGTGGACGTACTCCGGCAAGAGCGCTCGGTCATATGGGATCCCGGACCAGCCTCTGCCTGGGAGATAAGGCGCCAATGCCGAACCTGTCGCCAGGTGCATCCAGGACTGCTCCACCTGATCAGAGCCTTCACCGTCAGCACAGATGGCGTCACGCACTTCAGGCGCGAGATAGAACTCTCCCTGCCCGTACCGTAAGACCCCCATGCGGGTGAGGTCACGCCTGGTGTGTTAAACTAGGTGGTTTATTGGGGAAATAAAGTCATGCTATTTTATTGTTTTTTAGTTGCTATTTCTCTCTTTTTGTGCTATAATCCGTAGCTAGAGCAGCTACGGACAAGGCAAAGGAGAACAAGATGAACACAGCAGGGATGATCGCAAAGCTGGTAGCGGAGTTGTCCGACGGTCCCGTCCTTCCTGGAGGGATCAGGGACCAGTACAACGTCTGTGGCAAGAAGAACTGCCGCTGCAAAGATCCTGAGAATCCGATACCTCACGGCCCCTACTCAATGTTGAGCTGGAGTGTCTCAGGCCAAAGCTCGAGTTTGACCGTAGCTCCTGCAGACCGGGCCTCGGTTGAGAAAATGGTTCAGCGTTTTCGGACACTGAAGCATCTTGTCAATCAGTTGGCTTTGGGGTATGCGAAAGGGTTGCGCGCTGGGGGAATTGCGAAAATTGAGGGGGACGTTCCCGTCTTGGCCGGCGATCCGGCTGCTCTCAAGGCGCTTGCGACTAAGGCAAAACGACTTGCTGTGAGTCGGGATGCCTGGAAGAGCAAGGCAAAGAAGCGGCAGTCTCTGTTGGAGAAGAACCGCATCACAACAAGGGACTTGAAGAAGAGTCGCCACAAGTGGCGGAGCGAAGCCATGGCTTCCAGGAAGCAACGAGGTGAATTGGAGTGCGAACTTGCCGATGCCCGCAAGAGGGTTGAGTGTCTGACTGCCGAAGTTCAGCATTTGGGCGAATGCGTCAAAAAAAAGCGACCACGATGATGCCGCCTTCCCTGTCCAAGCGCCGTGCGGATTGAACTATCCGTTGCGCACCGCCGCGTTGGCGATCCGCCTGGTGGTTTTCGGGCTGACCTCCCTTCGCGGAGCCTGCCGTGTCGCCGGTGAGTTCTCCGACTGGTTCAAGGGCGGCTTCCCATGCCATGTGGCTGTCCAGAACTGGGTGATGCGCCTCGGCCTTCACAAGTTGACGAGACCTCTCGAGCGCCGCGCCGACTGGGTCTACATCGTGGACTACACGATTGAGTTCGGAGCAAAGAAGTGTCTCGTCATCCTTGGCATCACACTTGAGAGCTTCAGAAACTGCGGCTGTCGCCCAAGTCACCGAGACATGGAAGTGCTGTCTGTGGAAATCCATCGAAAGGGCTGTGCGGCAAATGTCCTGGAGGCGCTTGAAACCGCAAGCGGCAGAACTGGGAACCCCGCGCAGATTGTGAGCGACCACGGCAGCGACATCAAGAAAGGGGTCGAGCTCTTCGTTGAAAGAAATCCGGGAACCAAGTACACCTACGACATCACCCACAAGGCCGCTCTCCTGCTCAAACACCTTCTCAGGAACGATCCGAACTGGCAACGGCTGGTGAAACAGGCGTGCGCCACAAAAAGATCGGTCGTCCACACCTCGCTTGCTTTCGTTGCTCCACCAAAACCTCGCGACAAGGCAAGGTGGCTGAATCTTGACTCCTACCTCGACTGGGCCGAAAAGGTGCTGGCATTCGCGGACGGGAAGGAAGAAAGCCAACGCGCCGAACCGGGCACCGACGCAGTTGACTGGGAGAAGTTCGAAGAGAAGTTCGGCTGGCTCCGTGCATTCAGCCCTCATCTCCGGGAATGGCGGACAATGCTCGACTTACTCCAGGCTGCCAAGGATGAAATAAAACTCAATGGCCTCAGAGTGAGTTCGGCTGCGCAATTTGAAAAGGCCGTCGCAGAAATGCAACTCGACTCCGAAAGAGTGTGTTGCTTGAAAGAACAACTGTTGAGCCATATAAGGACCGAGAGCAGAGCAGCAATAACAACAAGTGAGTTTGATCAGCCGTGGCTCGGCACTTCTGACATCATCGAATCGGTACTTGGCAAATACAAGAACTTCTCAGCACGCACTCCCATGAAAGAGGTGGGAAAGACCGTTTTGACCATGCCCGTGTTCACCAGCGACGTTACCTTGTCCGAGGTCAAGGAGGCCATGGAGAACGTCTCGACACGGGATCTGCGGAAATGGATCGACAAAAATGTGGGAGACACGCTATTCGCCAAACGAAAAAGGGCTTTCAAGTGTTCCGAAACAAAAAAGCAAGTGAAGAAAGTCTCATAAAAACTGCCAGAATCGGTTAGTTTTTAACACCCCAGGTCACGCCTCAACCAATATCCGAAGCCCCGCGTGTCGAACTCCCCCCGCAGGAGAGACTTTATCGACAACACGGCCATATGTTGTGTAAATCCATGCCTGAACCTTGCCAGGCATCGAAGAGCTCGTCGACGTTTCCCTGAGAACTCGGACAAGTCAAAGGGGCGCTGTGCAACGGGCGCTTCCGATACGGTGATTAGCCTTATGTTGCCCAGCACACGCCCCAGATGCCCAAGTCGCGGGGCTCGTTGCAGGACGGCTGCCGAGCCCTGCCTCAGTAAGCCAAGAACCTTCAGGGGGTCGAGCGGCCTGGCCAGAGGGTTGAGCGCTCCCTCTCTGCTTTTCTCCAACTCCTCCGGGGCAACAACGACGATGAAGTCAGGGGAACGGAAGTCAGGCACTTCACGGGTGGGGTCGAAACGGTTCAGGGCTGCCGCAACGGTCTGCGCTGCTTCATCTGACGTCAGCGCCGTCCGCATGTGCTGCATGTATTCAGGGGGACAACCAATGGAAGCGAACAGGGTCTGCCAAAACCGCAAATCAGTCTCGTCACTCACACAACGGATGAAGAGCCACGACAGGGAAGGGGGGACACTGTCAGGCGGCTCGTCGCACGCGAAGACGTCTTCCATCCCCTCCAGTCCAGGATAGCACGACGGGTCGTCAACGGTGAGGGAAACACTTCCCGGCTGAAGAGAGGAATCGTCATGTTGGGTACGCATGATGTAATTCAGACCGGCGAGCACCCAGGCAACATCAACCGGTGAAACGCCGTCCTGCGCCCGAAGGTCCAGGACTGGTGACGAGCGTCCATCGGCGATTGCTGCCAAGATCCTCTCCAGACGTGGACGATCCGCCCTTGAAGGAGAGTTCGTCCCCGGTCTTGACCTGTTCTGCGGTAGAATCTCCCAACGGATCTCAGGGCATCTGACATAAGTGAACTGACGCCATCCCTCAGTCTGAACAACATCAGTCACATTCAGAATGTTATCGGCGAAGTTCACCTCGGAGGGTTGCCATCCCCCAGTTGCATCTACAAGCATCCGCACGTCCGGCTCGGATCCCCGCGGTAACACGAGGCGCTCGAAAAGTCGGGCGGAAAACACGTACCCCGCCTTCTCGCGAACGCCACCGGGCTTCCTGAATTCGTGGTTCGGGCTGAGGCCAGCGCCGGTTGCATACGGTAGCTGATCTCCCAAGATTCCAGTCACAGCACTGGAGAGATATGCCCCTCTGCCCAGCATCCGTGACAGCACCACCTGGGTAAAGTACGGGATGGCACTCAAGTCAGTGAGATCGATGCGCTCCATCCCGCGGATGATCTCGTCTGCAAGTCGGAAGTCGAAGATGAAGTCAGCGTCTGCCATCTCGGACCGGAAGTCCCCGTTCCGCCACCCGTCACCCACATTGCCGTGTTTGTCACGCCACAGGTCATAAGCCAAGTCCCTCGCCCGTTGGAGGGGACCGCGCCAGTTCTCGATGTCTAATGATGGCTCTGGGGGCAACACAGGTCTCGCGCGACCCTTTCCACCGAACTCAAGATCAACTGCCACCGGCAATGCGACGCCCACCCCAAGACCCTCTTTACTGAACCCAGGACCAACTGCCACCGACGGTGAGGCTTCTTCATCACGGCTTACTAAAAGGGGCCACGCGAGTGTCTGGTGGATCACCGCAGACTCGACGTGAACCCAGAACGCTCCCACGCCTTCAAGCGCCTCTCCAGCGGTTTCTTCGTGGCACTTCCGAAGCCTAGCCAGGGCCTCCAACCGCCTTCTAGTAAGCCCTTCAGGCTCGCGTTCCCGAAGCTCCTCCAGGCATTCCTGGAATCGGCTGCAGAGAACGGCGCTGTCACGGAGGTTGTCCCAGGGCTCCCTGAGCCGACCAGCGAGATTCCGTCTCGCCAGGCGAATCAGATCACGGGCGCTTCCCCATCCCCGCAGCATCTGATGAGAAAAAGCCATAGAGAAACTGAGTAGGCCACCACGCCGAGACTGATCCACACCCACGAGTTTTCCCCATGCCTCCTTGAGGATTTCGCCACGGCTGGCAATGGCATCGCCCGTATGGTCCCCGACATTGTCTGCGTCGTCGAGCAACCAACCGATAGCGCCCCCTCGATCCGTCCCCAGAGCCTGTGTCAACAGATGGAGGGCACCCGGGGGCAACTCCGCAATTCGCCAAGACAACCAGGTCGACCCTGACGTAAAGACGCTGAGGTCCTCGTCGAGAAGCTCCCGAAGACGGAGCTTCTCCGAGTTGCTGGTCGAGGTGAGAAGAAGATAGGAGGTGACACCAACGCGCCATCCTTGAATCCATTGCCTAATGAACGCTTGGTCAGCCACTGATGACAGGGCATTGGCATTCATCACTTGCCGCTTTTTCCTATCAGTCGTTTCAGGCGCGATGGCGGAAGGTCAGCGATGAGGTAGAGCCCAGGCTCGCCTCCCTCTGCGACGAGATCGAACACTGCTCCTCCCAACTCAAGTGCTTCCGGCTTTGCCTGGCCCACGGGAAGACGGAGAAGTACCTTTTCCTCGCCAAGTTCAGGATACAGGTACTCCTCGCCGTTGGGACCCACCGCCATACGGATCAGTTCGGCTCCTTCTAGCGCCGACGTGCCCACAGACCTGTCGGCTTCTACGGACGCTGCGGCAAGCTCCCGAGGAGCCACGGCACTGTCGAACCCAACGAGACGCAGACTTGTGGGTTCGACCATGAAGCGTGAGTGTCTGCTCTGAATGGCTTCAAGCCCACGCGTGATAGCCTGCTGAAGACGCAGATCGGCTGAACACAGCAGACACGCTTCGATATGAAGCTCCACTCGGATTCTCGCGTCTTCACTCAGCCCCTGGGGCTCAACTGCGTAGATTTGCAGCTCCTCCTCGGGGCAGTACACCTCGCAGCTATTGCGGGTAACACGCAAAGTCGCCGCCAGTGTCGAGATGGCGACCGCGGTTTCTCCGTACGGTGGTGGAAGTGACTCTTGAGGGCGATCCAGCCCCAGGAACGCCATCATGTACTCAAAGTGCTTGAGAGCCCCGACGAAATGCCGCCGGTTCACCAAGACCCGGTCGTCAATTTCCCGCAGCAAATCCTGAAGTGCTGCCACTGAGTCGTGCTCAGAAAAGCCGAGCGCGAGTAGGTGTGCCAGACCAAGCGCCAGTCCCACGCGTTCGTGAAGCAGTTCATAGCATGCCTCGGTTACATCTTTCACAGTTGGCGCCCCATCCCCCGGTGAACCCAGCCCGAAGACATCAAGTCCGTTGAGGAACTGACTGAACCAAGAGTCCAACCAGTAGTGCCACTCTTCCACCTCGATGCCGGCGACTAGCCAATCAGTGCAGGAAAGCGCCTCCAGCCTGGAGTCGAGCGCGGACGTGTCCTCCGCTCGCAATGCCATGTAGGCCCGACATTCGAGAAGCATACCGACAAGAACGAACGGCGGGGGAACAGAGGTCTCTGCCAGTTTCTCAAGCTCCCTGATCATCGACTGCCAGGTCCTGCCGACCCAGGCCGGCGTGTCATTTCTGTCATGTGGCATCTGTGTTATGTCTCCGAATAGAAAAGAGCGACCAGACTTGGGCGGCCAACTCTCTTTGTCCAATTGCGGCGTTGTTCCCCACGGCGACTACCGGCGGCGTTCAGCAAGGCATCGTAGACCACTATCAGGCGGTCGAGGACACGCCAGGCAATCATCTGGTTCCCAGCTACACGTATCAGCCGCCCGCCATGTCGGAGTGTGAGGAAAGAAACTGCTGCACCTATCGAAGTGTGAGCTGGGACGGTACCGACCGGTGACTGCTCTTCTGTGAACTGTCCGAATCCTGAACGCCTCGGGATCTTTAGCCCACGACGGGTGGACTTCGAGCTTCACAACCACGCCGGATGAACTGAACCCCTCCATCACCTGCCACCAGTTGCTGTCGCTATGGAGATGCGATGGAGAGGAACAGATCTCAGCCAGAGCATCCACTGCCACCTCCAGATACATTTCCATCAATCCATGCTCAATCTGCAATTGCCAACACCGTACTCTATACTCACAGCCCTGACACCCCCCCCACCTTCTCGCCGTGCACAAGGGCGCCCTCAGCGAATTGCGTAGCGCGTTACGGAGACCGTCGTTCCGCAAAACACCAGGAGCTGTAGCTCCGCGACCCATGTCAAACAGCGTCTCAAATTCTCTACGCACTATCCCCAATGGCTGTCCCAGGCCATCAAACTCTTCCCAATGCTCTGACAGGCCGAAAACCATGTGTTTCCCAACATGATACCGAGCTGGGGCCTCGCTTTCGAAGAGCAGCACCTCCAGCAACCGTCCACCGTGCTCTATCTGCACAAGACCACCTGCGCTAACTGCGATCTTCTTCACGGCCATTCCATAGTCCCTTGAGTATGACGTCTGACAGCGTTTTTCATTACAGTAGTTTTCGTAGAAGAGCACATTCCGGGCTCATTCCTCAACGGATTCCCCGGTTGAGCGCATCTTCTGCTGCAGCGAATTTCGAAGCTTGGCGCGCGCCCGGCATATCCTCGTAGTCACGGCTCCCGCTTTGAGGCGCAGGCCAAACTCACGAGCAAGTATGTCTGCGATATCATCCGATGCGAGTTGGTCGTTGCTCTGTAGCTCAATAGCACGCGCGTCCAACGGGTTTGCTTCGCGGAATTCGTCCCATACTTGCGCCATGAACCCAGCTCTTTCGGCCTGGATGGCGATTCTGTCGGGAGGCAATGGTCCGCCAAGGGGTAGCGATTGCTTCGCTAAGCACTTCTGCGTGTCCCGGTGGCGCCTCCGAAGGAGGTCCAGAGCAGCGTTCTTAACAGCTCTCCCAGCAAATCCGGCAAATGCCCCCCTACCATCGTATTTCCAAAACTTGCCCTCGGCGAAACAGTGGGCAACCACATCCTGTGCGTCCGCCTCAATCATCACAATGCGAAGCGCCCGACGCACCATCTCGTCATGGTACTCAGTAAAAACAAGCGCGCGAAGATCATCAGGTGGGGAACTCGTCGGACAACAGTCACGCAATCTCGCCTCGATCTCGTCGCGCGTGACAGCTGGATGCTTGGGAATGCGGTCCCGAGGGCTCCCTTGGGTTTCACATGAATCCCTCAATCCCTACCTCCTTGTCTCCGCTCTAGTGCTTCCGGCATTGCATACTCAAGATAGTCCGGCTAGTTGAAAGCCGCAACCACCTTGGGAGATGCTCTTGGAGAGTCCTATAGACCGTCTGCCCTGCATCGTTGAGGCAAATCACCAAGCCCCCAAGTCTGGCTGGCCCAATAGTTTTTGCTGCAGAGCTGGGAAGGCAAGAAAACTGACGGTGACCGACCAGACAAGACTGTGTAATGACGGGCCAGTTGAGACGTCATATGTAACAGAGCCCAGAACGGTTGGCACCAACCTGAGGAGCGAAGAGATGACCAAACAGCAAAGCCATCAGATGGCAAACAACATAAGACCGCAGCAACGTGCCGCGTCGTGCTGCAAGCGAGTGGAACAGACACTTTCCCGCTGGCCTCTCCCGGGAAGGAGGGTCTGCATCCGCTGCATACGATCAACCAAGGAGGCAAACATGAACACAGCCCAACAACACGCACCCCCCCAAAGTGATGGCAGAGAAATGGCGCCGCGCAGAGCTCCAGGCCTATCATCCAACGGCTCTCATGAAAAACGCCGTCCATGTCGGTTCCGGCAGACTGGTCTGGCACACCGACTTGATCGACTCAGGTTCAGTACCCAACGCGGGAAGATACTCCCGTTGGTCGTAGTTGTCATGTTGTCGATAGGTACTCTCCATGCCACATCCCTTCCCGCAGCAGTCAACCAGCTCGACTATGCTGACGTGAGCATGGGGGCCGTAACGACGGTTGCAGCCGAAGGGTGCCTAGCCTGCTGCTTTGCGTCGGCCTTCGGTGTGCCAATCGCAGAGCTCGTAGATTGGCTCAACGCGAACCATGGCTTCCAGATCACAGATGGACATGCCTGGATGAATTGGGATGTGGCTGTCCAGTTTCCGCATGGTCGTGGTCTCCAGAGTACAGGATCGAGTGACAGTCGGGATGATTTTGCCTTCATGGCTAACCAGATTGGGCAGGGGAACGTCCTGATTGTCAAAGTCGATGCGATTCCCTCAACCGACAAAGTCGATGATCATTGGGTTCTGGCATATGGACGTGATGGCAACGATCTCTCGCCGAGGTCGTTCCTAGCTATGGACCCGTTGGGGGGAGAGTACATCCGTCTGGATAAGTACTACAACGCAACATCCGGCAGTTATACGCTCAAATGCAGAGCATTCGGCTTCGAGACATGGGTAGCTTCGGAAGGGGACATTGTGAAAGCCGACGACGATGCCTTCCCGGCCGTCTGGCTCATTCAGGGCGGCAAACGCTGGGCCTTCACGTCTCCGCAATTCCTGTCTCTCTACAATTCCGAACTGAATGATGTGACAGGAGGAGTTCAATCTCTTCCCTATGAATTGATCCGCGCTCCGCAGCAGGACATCCTGAGCATAGCCCGGGCACCGCTGGGCATTATCGAGAACGGTCTGCTCGTGCTCAGCAATGACGCGACAGTTGGCTTTGCTGGCCTTCCAGGGAGCTGCGTATGGCTTGTCAACGGAAATCGGTTCTGCCCCGCAAGCAACATGACGTGGTCCGAACTGAGCCAGATCTACGCAAGGGAATACGCGGTACCCATCGCAGAAGTTGAGCAACGCCTGCTCCGGGTGCCTGGCAGGAGCTTCCAGGTCTTTATGCAGGCCCTCGCTCTGGGGCCAACTGTACGGGAGCTCTTCCCGACGGAACAGTTGGTAGCTGAAGAAGAAACAGGCGTAACGGAGGCAGCAGGGGAGATCTCCGGTGAGGACGAAACTAGCACACAAGGCAAACTGACACAGACGATTTCAACATCGATTGGTGGTTCGAATCTCATCTCGATGGACGTTGGCGAAACAGTCACGTTTCCAGCCAGTTCGAGTAGTGGGTTACACCTGGCTGCAAGCGTTGATCCTCCACATGTACTGGGTGTTAGCATCGCCTCAGATGGAGAGTTCACAGTAACTGGCGAGCGTGCGTGCCTAAATACCGTTCTTAGCATCTATCAGTTCGGCAACGCGGAATACGAGCCAGCCCGCCTGGATATCCGAGTCCGAATCGACTGGCTGACTCCGCAACTGGATGTGAGGGCACTCGGTGAAGTGAGTGCGGGAACATCGTTGGAGGGATCACTCTTCTCAATGCTCGCATCCGATCCCCAAACCGGTCAGGCCCTGGATGGCGGATGGACATTCATTGGGCCTCCAGAAGGCACGCCTCTTACGCCGGGGGAATACGCGATCAAGGTCAAATTCTCGCCTGATCTAGCCACAACTTATTGCGAAGCACTGGTGGAAGCCATCTTGACAGTGGCGGAGGACGCCGACGCTCCCGCGCCAGACACGCATCCCCTCATCACAGGAGCGGGAGCAGATGGTAGGGGCTCCGTCTTTCTCGAACACGACGAGAGTGACGGCCTGGTGATACGGGATGTAGTGGGGCTTGCCGATGGGCACTTCTTCGGGGAAGGACGGATCGTGGCTTTGTCTCTTGACCAACACCGTCCGTCTTCGCCTCCGTATCTTCTCTCGACATCTCTATCAGGCCTTCTGCCACAGAACGTGGACATACTGCCCGAAGACGATGGTACGGTTTCCTTCACGTTTGTTGCACAGACCCAGGAAGGTGTTCTCAGATATAGTAAGAACTGGCTCATCGACGTCTGGATAAACGACAGTCTGTTACCCTTCGACAGCGACTTCATTCTATCAATTGGCTCGTCCAGCGACGGGGCTGATGGCGGTGACTCCGAACTCACGCCTCCACCGCCTCCTACGTGGCCTCTAGACGTCGCGTCGGTCGAGGTACCACTTCGGTGTTGCCAGTGGAATCTCATCGCCATCCCGTTTCCGCTAGGGCAGACAACCCTGAATGAGGTCTTCTCGGATGCAGGAATCGTCATTGAGGCCTGTCTTGCTTACACAAGCGGGACCTACGAGTCTGTGGCTGATGTCCCTTGGTTGCCCGCGGGCACCGGAGTCTGGGTATGGCCTCAAGCGGAGACTGACCATGCAAGGGTTGTCTTCAGGAGCTCTTTCCCGAACAGCGCGTCGGTCTGGCCAGATCTGTACGATGGATGGAATCTATGTGGCCCTTTGGGGTCAGAAGCAATATTGGCGCCACAAGGGGCCATTTCCTGGCGGTATGATCCAGCGACGAGCAGCTATACCGAGGCGATGGGAACGTCGGTCGAGGCGGGAGAAGGCGTATGGGTGTTCATTCCGGGAGACATGGGGGATGCCATTGCCGAGTGACAGGTTTCGGTCGGACCATTGCCGGTCTCGGTCCGGCAATGGCCGATTCCTCGGTCGTTCCCTCTCTCCCATCCGGCGCCAACAACGCTCAACGGTGAACAAGCGACAGCTCAATGAGTCCTCCCCCCCCGCTCTTTGGCACTGGGGCGATCCGCAGTGGCTTCGGACCGGACCTACTCCGTGGAGGGTAGTTCCACGGCATGGACCATGCGGATGTGGGTGGTGAGCATCGTGGGGGCGATGTGGAGGCGTTTCATGCCTTGAGGGGTGTTCAGCTCGACATCGTACGGGGCTGGATCGCGGGCCATGATCCGCTCTTGGACGGAGCCCTTTTGGTCTTGAGGAACGAGGTCAAGTATGTCGTGGCCGGTAAGCTCCTCTGCAGTACGCCCCAGAAGTCGTGCCATGGCGGCATTCGCATACAGAATGCGCCCCTCGGAGGAGAAGCCGATCGCGCAGTCGATACGATCCAAGGCGAGACGGCAGAGGCTGTCGGTGGATGGCAGGTCGTATTCGACAATCTGGCAGATGCGTCCGCCAATGGCGTCGTCCAGACGCTTGCCCTCTTGGGTGAGAATCCGGGTGATGGTAGCCGGATCACATTCAGCCATTCTGGCCAGATCCAGCTGACGGTGGCGAGTGGTTGAGAGCCAGTTTCGGACGGCTTCTTGGAACTCTGTCGTGACGATCATTTTGCCTCTACATGTTGCCGTCACCCACGACTGCTCCCTGCTGAAAACTGTAGCCCCGGGCGTGGCTGTCTGCAAGGGGAAATGCCTCCCATTTGGTGCTGCGGCAGAAAAACTTGCGAGAAACTTGCAGATCTGCAATTGCTATTAGCGCAAAATCCGGTTGGATTTGCTATGCCGCCGTCATTTTTACTATGCTAACGAGCCTTTCGGAGAGGTCAGGCAGTGCGATTAGGGACTTGAGTTTTTCGGGAATTTTCTCGGGAGCATTCCTGGCTTTTCGGAATGCCTCACGAAAGGCGCTGATCTCGATCTCAGCAAAGACATCTGCGAGAGACTCCTTTCCGTGGAGCAAAATTGTCATGTAGGCGGGGTTCTTCAGGTTTCGGACCAGCGGGGTTTCGGCGAGTATCGTGCGGAGCATGCGGCCTGATGATGCGTTCCCGGTTCTTCGCCGGTCTTCTCGTTTGATTTTGCGAAAAAACTGTTCCAGGATGTTGTTGGTGCGCTGTGGCTGGATTTGAACAACACCGGAAGGTGTCTGCACGGTAATGGGATCGGCAAAGAGTTGCTCCCAGTATTTGTCGATCTGGCCGATCATTTTTTTGGCGGCGGAGTTTTCCGGATAGTCCTTACGACCGGTTAGCCAGGCGCGGAACTTTTTCACCCGGCCTTTGATGGTGCGTATGTTTCCCTTTTGTCCCTCGTCGTTGAGTCCGTGGGAACCGTTTTTGGGAGCGATGCGCATGGCCTCGCGCAGCTTCTCGAAAATAGCGTTTTTCTCTTCGATGGCCTCGACTGCCTTCCAGAGTGTTTTGTCCTGCATGATTTTCTGCAAGTCCACGTGTAGCTTGAAGTAAGGATCGTTATCTTTCCAGTCGCCGCTCAGGTAGATGTCCTTGATGTGTTCGATATCCGTATTCACCTGACGGATTCGTTTTGCGAGAGCCAGATGAGGGTGGTCGAATGGAAAGCCGTATCCGCGTCCCTCGGATTTGCCCTGTAGCGCCCACTGAATCAGCGTGTAGGCGTTGACAACCGGGAAACACTGACATGCGTCGGCTGGCAGAGCCGCGTCGCGAATGGCGGTTTCCAGGAGCGGGACCAACTCGGGATGCAGGTCCATATTCTTTTTGAGCTGTTTCGCCCGGTAGCGCAGCTTCGCGCCGATTCCTTGTCTGGAAAGTCGCCTGCGAATGATGTCGTACTCGGCACCGAGAAAATCCTTGCCTATGTCACGCAGGAAATGGAAATGGCAGATGAAGTCCGGCACGTCGGGAAACACGTTGGCCACAGCTGCGAGTATTCCTTTGCCCATGTCATGAACCAAAGCCAGAGGCGTACCGAAGCTTTTCTTGATGTTCTCCAGAAAAGGCGCGATATGGGCCTCGTGTAGGACGACGATTGATAGTCTGCACTGACGACAACAGGAAGTTTGCACGGCGGGGGCCTGAAGCCCTCGGTGCGGAGCTCGGGAGTGTCAGTGTTGATGGCTGTTCGGG
>Ga0209045_1000624_pt1 | contig 40028 bp, 26 predicted proteins | sample SaaInlLV_10m_DNA_4_FD_184664 | JGI IMG/M metagenome (GOLD analysis project Ga0209045, IMG submission 184664) | Marine microbial communities from expanding oxygen minimum zones in the Saanich Inlet - Saanich Inlet SI072_LV_200m_DNA (SPAdes) (version 2) | ecosystem: Environmental > Aquatic >...
GGATCGTCTCGCTCGCCATATTGATCTCTTCCCAACGCTTGCCGGAATCGCCGGTGCCCCTATTCCGGAAGGGCTTGAGCTTGACGGCCGGAGTCTCCTCCCGCTGATCCGGGATCCTCAGGCCCCATGGACGGACCGGAATCTCTTCTTCCACACCGGTCGATGGAAAAAGAAGGGCGCCCCGGGAAGATGGGGAAAGGGCAACACCGATCCCGACCAGGCCAAGTACAAGGGCTTTGCTGTCCGCAACGAGAAGTGGCGCCTGGTAGGGAACGCTCTCTACGATATCGAGCAAGATCCCGCACAGACGAAAGACGTCGCTCAGGAACATCCGAAAGTGGCGAGCGAAATGCTCAAAGCCTTTGACACATGGTGGGACGAGGTCAGGCCGCTGATGGTCAATGAAGACGCTCCGCTGGATACGGGCAAGCCGTTCATAGAGCAATTCGAGAAGCAGAGACGGGCAACGGGTATACCCGGGATGAAGGCGAAGACGGCCAAGCCATCCGCGGAAGGCGTCATCTGCCTGTTGGCGGCCAATGCGGAGCTTGTCGGGCGCACGCTCTTCTTCAACAGAAAACGGAACGACATCGGGCGTTGGACCAACCCGAATGACAGGCTGGAATGGAAAATCGTGGGCGCACAGAAAGGGACATATGCTGTGACCTTCACTTACGGGTCACCCGACCCGTCCAATACCTATGTCATTTCCGCCGGGTCAGCCTCGCTGCAGGGAAAAACCGAGAACACCGGCGCATTTGACAAGCACACCCCCTTCGCGCTCGGGACGCTGGACCTCCTCGGCGGGGACGTTCTGCTGTCAATCAAAGCAGGCCCCGGCATGAAGGGCGCGCTCATGAACTTCAAGGAGCTCCGACTGGAACCAAAGTAGGCCGTCCTTGTCCGCAAGCGCATGGAGGCTGGGCAACGGTGCGTTGACAGTGGCGCGTGTTTGCGCCGAGGCACGACAATCGCGAGCGGTCGCTAACACGATGCCGAGGCGGCGCGGTCTGACTTGGCCAGATCCACTTAGACCGCTTGTTCTCTGTATGGAAGATGCCTGTCATTGATTTTGACAGCTGTCAGTTGCACCTTTGCCAGTTGCATACCAATGACTTCCGACGTGGGGTGTAGCATCTGATCCCAGGGCTGATTGTCTTCACTGGATCCTCGCCGTCGTCTGCATGTCATCCTGAAGCGTGAGGGTGAAAGCACGCCCGTCGTCGCCCTCCCCCGCCGCCGAGGGGCTCTGAGGCATAAAAGAGGCAACAGAGCAAGCGAACACTACATTGCCGGAAAGACTCACATTATGGATGGTCCAGAAGAACGGGGCAGGTCAGAACTATCTCGGATCAGACATACGAACTCGCATTCCGAGAAGAGGATGTGCCAGATGAACAAGAAGCCCGGCGTTATCTCCTACGTACTCGCGGCAATCCTGGTTCCGACGGCAATATCCCATGCGATCACGCCGATTGCCCACACGGATGTAGTCCCCTATCAACGCATCGAGCATGGCGCATCGTTCAATGTTGGCGTGGTGGCATTCTCCATGGCTGGAATTGACAGGGTGGATTTCGCCATTGCGGGCCAGGGGTACTCCGGGGGAGTGAAATCCACGTCTGCTATGACGCTGAATACACGTGTCGCCTCCACGTCTCCCGGCGCCGTGTACCCGGGCGTGTATGAGTACTATGTGCCGGTTTCCGCAGATGATTTCACCGGAAACGGAACCATCGCCGTTACGCCGACCGTGTACGGGGGAGATGGCGGCGTCAAGACGCTACGCGCGGTCACGCTCTATGTCGAGGGGGCGAGCAACGAATCCCCGACGCTTGCGTGGGTGGATGGTGACGGCTCGGATGGGACTGGGACGCTCAATGATGAGACCGATCCCTTCCCGAGCATACAGACCGCAATGGATGCGATCGATTCTCGGAACAGGACCTTGGATTACGCGACCATATATCTCACTGAAGGTGTGTACGATACGAATGATCGAGTTTCCGGCACGACGGATACCACGACCGAGTGGGTGACGATCGCCAGCGCAAGGGAAGCAGAGATCGAGAAGGTGATCATTGATGAAGATGGTACGCTGTGGGATACCGACCACATTCGTTTCTCGGGAGTCACCCTGCGCAACAGTGGCCCGCGGGATCCGGCAGCAGCGCAGACGGGGGCATGGTTTGACGGATGTCGCATCATCGGGCCGGGAGGATACGGGAACCACTCTCCCATCGGGGGAAGTCACAATGCCTACTTCACTGGATGCCTCTTCTACAACGTAGGCTACGTGATGCCGAATACTCCCGTTCTGGGGAGAGGGTTGAGGCTTGAGAAGATCTACCATGATGTGGCCCGCAACGGATCGCCGCTGCTGGTGAACATCCAGGTGGACGGCATGTACGGAGAGCACCCAACGCCATATCACTCCGACGTATACCAAGTGTTCGATCAGGTTGAAGACATCATCATATACAACGGCATATTCGTCGACCTGCAGTACCAGGGCCTGTTCCTGAATTCGGAAGGCGGCACCAGCAGAAACGCAGCGTTTGTGAATCTGCTGTTCGAGTACGGAGCGAAGACGCCGGGCGGTTCAAGAAGCTGGATCCACGATCAGTGGGACCATCTGCTTCTGTGGCACTGCACATTTGGCAGCAGATTGGCTGCAGATGGTGATTGGTTCATGCTTTGGGACGCGGCCTACCCGGATGCTGACCCTTTCGAGCGCAGCAATGTCTCCTACATCGGGAACGTGTTCCATCGGTTCGGCATTACCGGAAGCGCGCAACGGCAGCTGGGAGCGCGTTACCTGGATTCGGGAAATCCGTATGGCAACGAGGCACGCTACAATCACTTCTGCACCAGAGGAATGACGGTCGGGGAGAACTACACCACCGGCGAAGGTGTGATTGACTTTGACGCTCCGGGCTCCGCGACGTTTGGCTATCCCGTGAGAAGATCTGTCATTGTGGACAGACTCCCCTCGGATCTGACGGGTGTCCCGTGTGATGCACGGGGCAATCCAAGAGACGCCAATCCGGATGCCGGAGCACTGGAAGCACGATAGCCGAGAATGCCGCAGGGCCTGCGGGTGAGGACGACAGCAGATTGATCCTGCCCGACCCACGGGGAGACGGGAAGCAAACGCCACAATGTCCCGCCCATGAGAAATGCGGGTTAGCCGCAATGCTGTTGACTTAAGGCGCGGTCGTCGGGGACGCCGACCCTCCAAGAGCGTTTCCGAGAGCAGGACGTGCTGGACCGGGTGCTCGATCACGTGGACCACCTCGTTCAGCTGGTCGGCTGTGAGCACGTTGGACTCAGCACCGATCACGGTCTCGGCAATATCCCCGCTGCGGTCAACCGCGCGGACAAGCTCCCGAACCTGACTCGCGCGTTGGTGGAGCGGGGCTATACCGACGACACGGTGCGAGCGATCCTCGGGCGGAACTTTCTCAGGCTTTTCGGCAGAGGATGAAGCGCGTCCTTGTACCCTACGCCCGGATGGCGTCAGGATGAGGGCCAAAAACTCCAATGCGGCGGCCCCGTTCGTAGTCAGGCACGCAGCCCAACGGAGTGCCGTTCCGGGCGGTGCGGCCGCCGGGAGCGCTTTCACGGTCTGAATTCTATTGCGAAGTTACGCTCACGTTCAATGCCACCGTGATAGAGCTCAACGGTTGTGGGGCGGACGGGGTCAGACCTTGTTCTTGCATTTAGTGCGGACGGGGTCCTCCACCCAGCAACTGTCGGTTCCGCCCATGCTTCGGGAGATGGAAGATGATCCAGACCTGAAGAGGCGAGTGCTGGCTCTGTCGAAGCGCTCGCAGAAGTGATCCGTAATATTGGTTTAGAGGATTGACCCGCCCGCCCCGATGTCTGTCTGCCGTTTGTCTTCTCTGATCGCGGCTCTATTATAGGGTAAGCGCAAAAAGTAAAATAAGACGGATCCTTGTTCTAGATTGGGTCACGAGCTCATGAAGCGCGATCTCCAAGGCAGGTACGTATCGACATCGACCGTCGGCGAGGTAGCCCGGGCGTTCGTTCCCGCTCCACTGCCGCCCAGCCCGGCCATCGACTGGACACCCGAACTGCGCGACAAGTTCGACAAGGCTCTGCTCGCCCTTGGTCGCCTGGACAGTGTCTCAATGCTGCTGCCTGACACGTCGCTCTTCATTTACATGTACGTCCGGAAGGAAGCGGTGCTCTCATCGATGATCGAGGGCACGCAATCATCCTTGTCCGACCTCCTGCTATTCGAGTTGGACCAGGAGCCGGGGGTGCCGTACGACGACGTGCGAGAGGTGAGCAACTACGTGGCCGCGCTCAGCCGCGGTCTCGAGCTGCTGGAAGAGGAATTACCCTTGTCGTTACGCCTGCTGCGGGAGATCCATGGTATCCTGCTGGCGAAGGGCCGCGGCAGCGAGCAGGCCCCGGGTGAGTTCCGGAGCAGTCAGAACTGGATTGGCGGCACGCGCCCGGGAAACGCGGTCTTCGTGCCCCCCCCGGCTGACGAAGTGATGCGTTGCATGGGGGATCTGGAGCTCTTCCTGCACGACCAGCCCGAGTCCACCCCGGCCCTGCTCAAAGCCGCCCTCGCGCATGTGCAGTTCGAGACGATCCATCCATTCCTCGACGGCAACGGCAGACTTGGACGGCTCCTGATCACGCTACTCCTGTGCGAGCAAGGGGTACTACGGGAGCCGATGCTTTACCTCAGTCTATACTTCAAGACACACCGGCAGTACTACTACGAACTCCTCAATACCGTCCGCCTCACGGGCGACTGGGAGAACTGGCTCGACTTCTTCGCTGAAGCAATCATCACCACGGCTTCCCAGGCGGCGGAGACCGCCCAGGAACTCGTGGACCTGTCGAGCGACGACCAGGAACGGCTCGCCACGCTCGGAAGGGCATCCGGCTCCGCACTGCGGGTGCATCGCGCACTGCTCGAGCGGCCGATAGCCACGTCCGGGTGGCTCGTAGAGAGGACCGGAATCACAGCGGCCACCGTGAACAAATCCCTGGCCCACCTGGAACGCCTTGGAATCGTTCGGGAAGTGACCGCACAAAAGCGCAATCGCGTCTTCAGTTATGCGCGCTACGTTGAGATCATGGAACGCGGAACGGAACTGCCAGAATCCTGAACCATCCCTTGACATGCCGGCGAACAGAGACCGGTCATTGCCCTTCCGTGCTCACCCCATACGAGACCAGCGCATGGATACGGGGATGCCAATTGGCGATCCAGGCGTGCGTCTGCATGCCTGCGACCATGCCGGGAACAACATCCTCGCGGCCCAGCACGGCGCGGTAGACTTCCAGTACGCCGTTCATGCCGAGGGGCATGGAGTCAGCCCTTATGAGTGCCTTTAACGGCTTTCAGCCGAAGTTCGATATCAGACGCGAGAGATCGCTGGGGCATAGGTCGCCCCGCCCCCCCCACCGTGCCCCACAAGACTGCAACTACAAGGACTGCCCCCGTGCCCAAACGGGGCCTGTTCGTAGATTCCCGCCATGTGCTGGTGCTTGATGTTGCCGCACCCCAGCATGCCCAGTCGCAGTTTCTGCATCTTGTTCCTCGATCTTCCAGGGCGTTTGGTGCCCGGTTAGGAGCTGTCTACTACTGTGATCCAGTTGGCGTCACGCGAACGGTACCGGCTTCCGGGCGGCCCGCGCATGGCCAGCAAACGGTTCTGTCCATCCCCGGTTACGCCGGCAACCAAGGTGGACGCCAACCACGACCAGGATGCGTGCTTGGATTCCTTCCGCCAGCGGGTCAGCACCCGGTCGCGCAAATGCGCGTCCATCTCGTCGGCCAGTTCACTGCACGACAGATCGTTCGACATCAGGGCCTCAGGTGGCGTCGAGCTGACGCATCCCGCTGCCAGAAGCGCGGTACCAACGTCGTGCCTACTCCGAGAACCGTGAATCGTCCCGTTCTCTACTCCCACGCAATCCAGACCGGTTTCCAGATGCCACCGGCAGCCATGCTGTCGTGGACTTGGATCGCGATCATGTATGCAGCGTCTTGAGTTCCCAGCAGTTCGGTGATGTCGAAGCTGAAGGGCTTGTCCCAGGCACTGGGGCCTTCCTCGTGGCGCCCGGCCTCCTTGCCGTCGATCCAGACCACTGTTTGCTCGTCGACGGCACCGAAATGCAGCATGGTTCGTTTGCCGGGGCGGTTGCCCAGTTTTACGGTGCGTCGGTACCAGGCTAAGCCGTTGTAGTCATAGCCCTGGGCCTCCCAGTTTAGGCCGGTACGGATGCTCTTCCAGTCCGCTGTATCGAGATCCGGTGCGAACCACTTTCGGTCCAGGCCCGTGTTGTCGGGATCCAGGCGGAAGTGCCATTCGGTTTGGGGCAGGATGTGGCGTTCAGACGCGGCGGCAACCGGGGCCTGGACTTCGGCGGGGGTGAAGGAGCGGTCACCGGCGACGTAGACGATGGCATTCTCCAGGAAACGGCGGTTGAGGGTTCTATTCTTGCTGAAGTGACTGTTCTTGAGGCCAGCGGGAGTGAGGTCAAGACTGCGTCCGCCCAGGACAAGGACCCGGCCCTTTCCCACGGGGTACTCGACCACGGCGGCGTAGTCGGGGATGGCGCCAAACATCTCGTCCTGCTCGACGGCGACAATGGTGCCGGCGGGACGGCGCTTCTGCCAGGCGCATTCCACCACCAGATTGGTGCCGGGGTAGGTTCCGTTGGCGAGGAAACCATTGGCTTCGAGGCCGGTGAATACGGGGTGCTTCTCGCATCCGGGCCCGGCCGAAACTCCGGTAGCGAAGGCCCGGTCGTACCACGCATTCTCCTGCAGGCGGTCCGGCAGCTCTTTCTCGAACCCGAGGGTGAGTGCGTAGAGCCCGGCGACGCCTTGCAGAACCACCCCGCCGCCCGTGTTCAGATAGGCGCGCATGGCCGAGACCGTATCGGACGCGAGCAGCGACGGCAGGAGCACCCTCGCTGGATCGACCGGCCGCCCGTCCGCCGGTGCCTCGACGTAGCGAAGCTGGTAGATCCAAACGGCGTCAAACTCCTCAGGCACGAAAGCCTTGTCGTTGCGGTCAACCAGACTACCCGCCGCATTCGGGGCGAACCAGCGGATCCGGAAGCTCTCGTAGAGCCAGGAGATGCTGGCGTGGTACTCGATGATCCGCCGATCGCCGGTGATGCAGGCCACCGTCAACGGGTGCCGCAGTTCGGTCAGGCGTTTGTCGATGAGTTGCCGCACGGCGTCCTGGTTGGCCCGGGCCAGGCCGCGCAGCGTCAGAGCGGTGTTGTGCACAGAGCTGGTCATGTTCTGCCCGGTCCGGTAACGGAGGCGTAGGGAGCGGTACATGTTCAGATAGGCCAGGAAGTCGCCCGTTTCTTTACCTGCATGCTTGGTGCCGTGGCCGCGGACGCCCCAGATCATGGACGTCCCCTGTTTCAACTCGAGCGGGCCGCGGAAGCAGCGGAGCAGGTCGTCTGTCTCCGTAAGGATGCGGGCGATCTCGTCGAGGACGGGCCTCGCGGCCGCAAGTTTCCGGGTGCGACCGGACTCGAACTCCTTCTCGGCCGCGGCCGCGAGCGCGTTCCAGCCTGCCGCTGCTTCGATCCAATTCCCCGCTCTTTTCGCGGCAAGGGCGGTCGCTTCGAGCTTGTCGGCATTGTTCGGTCGGAGTCGGCGCAGGGCGATCTTCGCAAGGCGGCGCGCCCGGTTGCTGCGGTGGCGCAGGACGACGGCCTTTGCCTGGGCAAGCTCGTCTCTGGCAGCCAGCATCACCAGGCGGCCATGTCCCGGGCCCAGTTCGACCTCCAACTGCCCATCGCTCAGAGGCACGGATTCCAGCGTGGCCAGGTCGAGGGCCTGGCGTTCTGCCAGGGCAAGGGGAAGGGCGAGGACGGCGCGTTGCCGCTCGTGCAGATCGTTGCTGTAGGGCACCAGGACGAACCGGTCGCGGCGAATGTCGCGGAGCAGCCCAACGCTGACTGCGGGTCCGTCGTACTCGGCATAGCGCACGCGTCCGCAATTGGTACGGATGTCGTAATCGACGTCGGGGCGGCAGGAGAGCAGCAGGGGACCGGCGGTGGTGATCATTGGGGCCAGGCGTCCCAGTTCTGGCCACAGGTCGTTGTTGGCGACGTGGGCGACGCTCAACAGATTGTCCTCGCCTTTGGCCCACTGGATGCCGTAGAGCAGGTTGTAGTAGAAGAAGCCTTTGCAGCCGCCGGCCAGGGCCATCCAGAACTGCATGCGCAGGTCTACCGGCTGGGGACGGGCATCAAGCAGCCACGGCTTGGTCGGTTCGTGGTGGCTGTAGGAGGATGCGAGCGGCAGAAACCAGAAGATGCGGTCCGGGGCATTCTCCTGCATCCACTTAAGGTTGCGGGTGATGGCCCAGTTGTTCCGGGCGTTATCGGTCGTCACGTACCAATCCCCGGTGAAGGGCTGCATGTGCTGCAGGAAGACCTTGCTCTGCCCCCAGCTCGGGATGCAGGTGGTGACTGGCCGGCCCGTGGCGCCGCTGATGACCTTGTCTGCCGCCACCATGGCCGCGAGGTGATCGGGCTCGTCGTCGGAAACGAACCCGAAGATGGTCTCCGGGTACTCCCGGGTCAGCGCTGCGATCGGGTCGAGCACACCCCGCCAGGCCGCGGCGACCTTGTCACGCTCGGCCGTGGACAACGGTGGATCGTGCCGTTGGTAATCGGCAAAGGCCTGGCGGGTGAACACGTTGATGAGACTGGGCATCGTCTTGAAGCCGTAGGCGGGCAGTGCCTCATCATACCACCAACGCCCGTAGTCCGACAGCTCGGCGGTGGGCTTGCCGTCCCGTTCGAAGCGGCGCATATGCCGGTGGAAGGCCGTTTCCCAGAGAGTATTCAGCCCGTTCTCGGCCATGATGTCCAGGACCATGTCGTTCATGCCCCTCGGGTCGTGCCCGAACTGGCTCCAGTTGCCGGTGGCCCCGCCATAGATGCCGAAGGGAAAGAAGTCCTGCATGTGCGGGTACCGCTCGTACACGTGCCAAAAGCTGTCGGCCTCTGCCGCCGCGGCGGTTCCCAGGCAGAATAGACTCAGAAAGGCTGCGAGACTGACGGATTTCACGGTGCGTTCTCCTTGCTCGGGGAAATCCCTTTTCCGGCACCAATTCGCTGCAGTTCCGGGAGCAGGCTGCGGAACCCCACAGCTCGGTGTTGGACGCTGTGCGCGGTGCGCTCGTAGGATTCGCTGTCAACAGCCAGAACGTACGGTGTCTGCAGATAGACGGTTCCGAGGCCGCCGCGCGCCCAGTAGGCCCGCCGCCGTTCGGAATCCCGCGGCCACAGAATCATCGGCACGATGTCCATCTCCCGGCTCCACGGCGCCATGTACTGCTCGCAGGCGACGGTCAGGCTCCGGTTCCGATGGTCGCGTGCTTGCCACTTGCGGCGCTTCATGGGTGTTCCTCGACTGTCCGCCAGCATGAAGAACACCGGCTCAGCGAACCGTAGGGTGGTCTCCGGCAGCAGTTCGGGGCGTGAGGCGGCCGGGCTGTGGATCCACAGGAAGGGCATGTCCTTCCGCAAGTTCAGCTGTACGTCGAGCCAGAGGTCGGCGCGGACCAGCCGGAACGACAGCTGCTGTTCGGAGGCGGAAGCCGTCCGCCGGATGCTCTTGGGCATGGCTTTCTGAAGGGGATAGTAGGTTCCGAGACGTTTCCGGTGGATTCGGTTCAGTTCCTCGGAGCTGAACGTCCCGGCGATGGCCAGCGTTGCCGTGTCACACCAACGACCGTCGACGCGAGCATCCACCCGCAGTCGCCACTGACCCTTCGATAGCAACACAGTCAGCGTAGCCCGTATCGCGGCGTTTTCGATTGTCGCGGCTGGCTCGGTTGCGCCCACGGTTTCGCAGACGACGATCAGTGCGGCGACGATGGCTGACAATACCCAGCCATGACTCGCGATCGTGGAGATCGCATGATGGACCCTGATGCTTGCTTGGAGATTGCTTCCCATCTAGAACGTGATCGCCATAGATACGACCTGGTCCGGTCGGAGCGACATCTTGACGGTTCGCTTGCTGGGCTCAGGCTGCATCTCCAGCAGCGGTTTGTCACAGGCGAAGGTCACCTTGGGCGGCGCATCGCAGTGTACGGAGAGAAGTACCTCTGCCGATGTGCCCCCGGGCCGGGGTTCGGGGAACGACGCTTCCAGGACCACAATGTACAGACTCCCGTCGGGCCGCGCGAACGCGAGCACGCTCGCGGGGCCGGTTACCGTGACGACCGGGCGGGCAACGGCCCGCATCGCTGCGCGCAGGGCATGGCGGACCAGATCGCTGGTGACCTCGCCCTCATTGTTCGTGTCATCGAGCCGTTTCCTGCGCCGGCCGACGCGCGTGGCTCCAAGCGTGTAGAACACCGCGCCGGGCTGTCCCTTCGGTTGTCGCACAGTCAGCAGCGGCGCTGCCCGACGCCCCTCTGAGTCGGTGCCGATCAGGACTTCGCGGGCACCGGCGAGTTCGTAGGCTATCGCGTCTTTGTGCCGCACCCGTTCGCGCAGGGCGAAGGGCGGAACATCGTCCAACACCGACGCTGCGGCACCCACGCTCACACCGGCAATCGGGGTTGCCTCGGCAAGCCGCTGGACCCCGAACAGGTCTTCGAGCCCGGAGCAATCATCGAAACACAGCAGCGCACAGCCCTGGCTGTACTTCTCGCGGATAGCCGCGATCTGCTGGGTGGTGGCGCCACGCATCGACGGCAGGACGAGGAGATCCGTGTCCGCAGGCTTCAGGTTCGCTACGTCGGCGATGTCGGCGAAGAACCCGCCGGCCAGCCCCGCCATCCGGGCCTGGACGTAGGCGTAGGCGGGTGCTTCGGCGGCGGAGTTGTTGATGCTCTGCTCGTGCCAGGACGGGTCGAGCTCGGCCGCCGCATAGCTGCGCACAAACGCCGGTGCCCGCACGGGACGCGCCCCCTGCGCCTCGTGGAACATGCGCATGCCGTCGATCAGGCCAAAGACCTGGTTCTGAGTGAAATGCCCGACCCACGGTGTCAGATGCGTGCCGCTGCCGGGCTTGAAGTCCCCGTCGAAGAACCAGGGCGCCAGGCTCAATTCGGTGGCGTGGTTGGCGACGGCGTCGCGGTTGGGGACACACAGTCCGTGCGGTGGCCTGCCGAACGCCATTCGGGAATCCTCAACGCCGCCCAGCGAGCCGTACAACTCCCACTGACAGTTGATCTCCGGCAGGCTCATCTTTGTGAGGGCCAGTGACGGCGTGTAACTCATGGAGGGGCGGGCGAACTCACGGGCATAGGTCTCGACCTTCCAGACGGTGACCAAGTGCGGACGCCCGACGCGCCGCTTCCAGTCCCAGCCGTAGTACTTGCCGCAGTATATGTTTCCGTACTGGAAAGAACTGATCAGGGGGGGGCCATAGGAACTGGTGACCAGGCCGGGCTTGACCGCGCCCATTGCCTTGCGCAGGGCGACGTCGCGTTCGGCCCACAGCGCCGACCAGCAGTCGGCCCATTCCTTCAGGTGGTGTCGCGTGAGCACCTGCCATTTGTGCTCCTGAGCGGCTTCCGGGTCGCGCAGCACAGCGTCCTCAGCGTGCTTTCTGTAGTGGCTTGACGCAAGAAAGGCCTTGACGCTATCGGCGTTCGCGGCGTCCTCCCGCCACAGGCGTCTTTTCGGGAACTTGGGGAACGGGGGCAGCTTCACGCCTTTGAGCCCCGGATCCCACACGCCTTCGACCTTGCGCAGCGCCTCGGGCGGCTGCCTGCCACGTGCGATGCCCAGCATGTTGTAGGCATGGACCACATCGTGCCAGTCATCATTGCGTGAGCCTCCTGCACACGAGAGGTAGTGATGAATGTCCTTGGGCCAACGCTGCATGGGAAAGAAGTCGCCGAACATGTGCGGCAGCCCGGACGCCGCGGCGGACGTGACGCCGGGATGGTGACGGCGGGGGACGATACTGAACGCGTAGTGCTTGGTCTCGCCGCCCACGGTCAACTGCAGCCAGTAAACGCCCGGTTCGGAAACCTGCGGCTCGAACGACTTCGTCTGCCACGTTGCCTTCCGGTCCGCATGCGGCCACAATGATGAGTTCGGCGCAGCCACTTGGACTGTGCCCTTCTCAGCCATGGAGCGCAGATAGCAGTCGAGCAGTTGCCACTGAGCCTGAGGATCCAGTCGTGCCTCCATTCCGGCGCCGCAATCCACCGTAAACGTGACGGGCTCGCCCTCGAGGAAGTAGTGATTGCGTTCCTGGAAATGAACGCAGTCCTTGTAGTACCGGTTGCTCTGCCCGATCCGTTCGAGAATGCCCAGAGATGGGGCGCTGGCCAGCTCGAATGTCAGCTCTCCGGTGTGGATGGGGCGACCGGCATAGAGCTCTTTCCCCTCCCTGTTCCACGTTGCCTCAACCGGACCGGCAACATGAATGTGGTCGTTGTCGAGCCAGTACTCCCAGCCGGCGGTCACGTTGAAGTCGGCCGGGAGCCGGAGCAGGTAGGCCACTGCCTCCTGTGGGCCTGTGGCATCGGCGCCGGCGGCGTTGCGGATCGCCACGCCGTCCGGGGGCAGGTCGTCATGCTCGGTGCGCAGCCGCAAGATCTGCGCCGGGCCACTATGGTGGCCCGGCCACGTACTGCCCAGGATGCCGTCGTAGATGCGTTGCTCGATGATGGGCTTCCCGGCCGGGGTCTCGAGGCGGACGTACGGGGCCTGCGCCGCCATCTTGCGGCCTTTGCCCTCGCTCATGTCGGGGAAGTTGACCGAGCTCGTCAATCGATACACGCGGCCGTTCGGCAGATCAGTCCAGAATTGATCCAGGCCGGTGTCGAGCGCCTCGTGGATCAACACACGATGCTGGATTCTGGTGTGGGCAGCGACGAAGTGGCCGGGCACGAGGAAGTTGCGGCTATAGAGGCGCCGGAACTTGTCCGCGATCCCCGCGTCGTCACTTTCGACCCGGATGTTGTCGAGGTAAAGCGGCGCCGTCGGGTTCTTCGTGCCCAGGCTGATCTCGAACGCGACCGCCCCTGCCTCGAGTGTTGGCCGATCCGTGTCTGTGTACGTCCAGATCTCCTTGCCGTTGCGGCGCAGGCTGAACGTGGCGTCGTTGACACTCAGACGCCAACGGATCGGGCGCGCCTGCGGCAGCGAGATCTTCGGGGCTCTGGTGGAATTGAGCCGGTTCCGGATGGGGGGCGCGATCGTGTCGTTTCGGTGGTGGAGGTCGACCCGACCGAACGTCGGTCCGAACCAATGCTGCAGCCGATAGCCTCGGCTAGGTCCCGACCGGAATGAGACGATCATGATCGGGGCGTATTTGGCGCGCTCATGGGGCTCGGCGGTGAAACTCAGTTCGAAATCGCGAACCTTCGGCATGACCAGCCTATGCACGTTGCCGCCGGTGTTGATGGCATAGCGTTTGCCCACGGCTTCGCCTCGCAACCACGGCGTTTTCCGCACCTCGAAGATGCTCGACGGGCGTTCCCCGTCCCTGAGACCGTCGAAGTTGTCCTCAAAAACGACGTCCGCGACGGCCAAGCCCCCGGCAACGAGCAGGGCCAGGGCTGTCAACACCGTTCGGAAGGCGGAAAAGGCATGCTGCATCCTTGGTCCCTCGCTATTTGGAGCGAGTGCTTCCGGGGGGCGCACTCGGATCCATCCTGGGCTACACCGGTTTAGGTTGCCAGTGCCTATAAGAAAGGTGGCTGTCGCGTCGTGCCTAGGTAACTATGATGCGCTTTCTACGTTATAATATACGAGGGCATAGGGGCAGCCCTTGTGAGTGCCTTTAAGGAGGGCATGGGGGCAGCCCTTGTGATTGCCTTTAGCGGCCTTCAGCCGAAGTTCGATATCAGAGAGGGCATGGGGTCAGGCCGGGCTTTGTATGCGTATGGGGTGGATGACGGGGGTTGACACTTCACTTCGTTCCGTTGCTGCCGCTCCCGTTGGTCGGGCAGCCCGTCTCGCTGCGCTCGGATGACGTTCGCAGGGCTCGGATGACGTTCGCAGGGCTCAGGGCCTGTCTCGTCGCCTTGCTCCTCGGCTGAACGCCGCTTCCGCCGTCGCCCTCTCGACAGGCTCAGGGCTATGGCGGACACGTCTCGGGTTCTTCGACCCGGAGACACCCATGCAAGGAGCCCGGGTGAACAGCTCACAGCCGCTTCTTGGCGAAGGCCCGGCCGGAGGGGACTTCAGGTAGCGTTCGAATGCCCGGGCCTGATCGAGATCAGTGAACAGCACCGCAGTCTTGAAGCGCCGAGGCCGGAACGGACGAGTGTAGTCGCAGCAACCGTTGTTGTGCGCGAGTAACCGTGCGTCGAGATCTTCGGTGAACGCGGTGTAGAAACGGGCGGGCTGGGAGATGCTCTGGAGGATGTAGACGAAGTGGCGTGGCATTGACGTCAATCCCTCCCGAGAAACGCTGTGCCGAAGAGAAGAGTCCGACTTCGCTTAGAAGCTCCGTCGCGACAGCCTTCGCTCGACTGGCCGGCCGAGCCGCCTGCCGCGCCGGAGTCCGACGGAGGCGGATAGCTCGGGCCCAACCGAGCGAAGGCTGGGGTCCCTTCCTTTACTCTGAACGAACCACAATAAGCGGTGGCGCAACGCCTTCTGAAGCAGTGTATTGCGGTTCATTTTTCACGCTGACTCAGGAACGCGTTGATGCGTTCTTCCTGGGGAAGCGGCCACGGGGTTTGCGGGGAGGCAAGGCGCCAACGGCCAGAGACTTACGCAACCTGGAGGCGTTCCGCGAACGGCAAGAGCGCTCTCCGCTCGTGGTTGCGCGCCAGTTGCGGGAACGCTTTGCGCAGAGCGGAGCGAAGAGCATCCGGCAGTTCTGCCGTGACGAGGACGAAGATTGGTCCGTCGTCTCTCGCCACCTACGGTTGCTCCGGTTGCCAGACGAGATCATCGACTTCCTTGACAGGAACCAGACACCCGAAGTGCTCCGGCACTTCACGGTCAAACGCATGGATGCCCTCACGCGCCTGTCAGATGCCGAGGCCGTATCGACATTCATGAGGGAAGCCGGAACGGTCACCTGTGCAGACTGACTCCCTCTGCACAACGTGTGCTCAGAGCACGGACAGTGTCCGCGCGGCCTCCGGTGTTCACTCTTTCGTGATGATGCGGATGGCCTTGATGTGAAGGGAGAAGTCCTTGCTGTGAAAGAGCGCCTGGTGATAGAACCACGACTCTCTTTCGAAGAGCAGAACCATGTTCTCAATGACGTCGTCGAATGTGAAGCAATAGATGTCGCGGGCCTTGACGCTGTAGTGCATGCTTCGCGGCTCAAGAGTCACATAGCTCCAGCGGCCCTGCCCAAACCTGTCGGCCATCCGGAATCGTATGCTCCCTGGAGAGGGTGTGTCGCCCTCAAACGACTCGAACTCGAACTCCACCCGGTCGAGGCCCTCGATGTTCAAGGAACTGACCGGTATGCCTACGCTGGCAGCTTTCCAGTCCCCGGGACCTCCAATAACTGTCACTCCCTCCGCCTGTGTGACGGTCAGAATCTCCGGCTGATGGGCGACCAGTTTCGTAAGGTCAAGCTCCACAACAGACTCAGCCGCTCTCTCCCATTCTGCCTTCTCGACCGTGCGTGTTTCCCTGATTGGCTCGGCGTCGCGCGTTGCCCACAGCTCGAGCAGCTTCGGGTCCCGTCTGAGGTAGGGCTCCGAGAGCTCCAGGCCCTTCTTGACGACCGGGTCGCGTGTGAACAGCTTCTTGGCGATGTCGTCATGCAGGAAGTTCGCCAGACCCACGAACATCATCCCCTGCTCGAGTGACAGGTAATAGTCGCCCCAGAGATTGCGGTCCATGTCGTAGCAGCCGAGCAGCCCCCATTCCTTACCCTCAGAGCCTTCAGGCGGAACCCGGCCGCCCATCATGTCCATCTTCTGCAGGGCGGCGGTGACATGGCGCGGATAGTAGTCCAACAGCATGCTTAGAGCATGGGGGGTGATGTTCCATTCCGGTATCATGCCGGCCGCTGAATAGCTTCGCCCCACAATGAAACTGTTCGACCATCCCCAAAGGGGGTAGCCGCGCTTACGAGAGAACCGCTGCTGGAACCACCCCATGTTGCCGACTGTAGCGCCCACATCGACCAGATCGCTCTCATACATGAACAGGCCTGTGATGCCGGCGATATAGGTGCCGCCGAAGTTCATTCCCGGAGTGTGGATGGTGCCATACTCAGTCTCCATTTTGGTGCGAATCTGGCCTTCCCACACCTTGGGCGGTGCCGCACCGGAGCCGACCATCATCATGACCCCGCACCTGGCGTCAGAGGCGATCCACAGGCCCTCATGAGCGGACTTCCGGGTGGCCAGATCGTAGCCGGCAACGACACGGTTGACTTCCTCGTTGTAAAGCAGCTCCCACCGGATGGAGTCCAGGTACTTGGTGATCCGCTCCTCGTATTGCGGCCAAACCTGGCGGGCCACGACCATGCCGACCGGATAGAAGTTGTAATCGGAGATGATCATCACGCTGCTGAACTTGTTGGCCAGATCCCTCGTGATGAAATTGGGGAAGAAGCCATCCTGCCTGAAGTGAATCTTCTCCATCGTATCGAGGACCTTGCCGAACTTCTCCGCCGCTTCATCGGCGTCGATCATCCCCAACTCGCAGCCGATCGCCAGGCTTGCTATGTGGAGACCAATCGGCGTGCTGTTCACGAAGCTGAAATCGTCCTGCGTGTTGCCCGTGAGGCCGGTGACGGGGTCAACAGACTCGTGAAGGAAGCGGAACGTGTCGCGCATCAGTTGGCCGAGAAAGCCCTGCTGCTCCCCGCTCAAGCGGTCCTTACCTGTTCCTGCATTGACGGAGGCGGCGGCGAGCAGCACCAGCGTCGTGATGGTAAACCGTTTCATGCGATGCAGACTCCTCGCGCTTGGTTGTCGGTCACTGTGAGCTCACGTCCATCTCCGCGAGCACCTAGCCATCGTGGCCGGCCCCCTGGTAATCATGTCATGGGCGCCGAATGTGATCGCGTACCCGCCGAAGCTGACCCCTTCCGCGGAACACAGGGTACTGTAACGTAACCGCTCGAGACGTGCATTGCCGGCGAGTATCCGGAGGTTATCAGTCATCTGCTAAGCAAGCATGCGGAATTCGTCGCAGAATTGCCTCCGCTGGATTCGATGCCGCCATACGATGACTCCGTGTTCAGCCCGCCTGAAGGCCCGGGCTGGGTACTTGGCGGCGGGAAACAGCCGAACGAGGACAATTAAGCGGGTCGGAAGTGTGGGCTAAAGAACGATAACTGCATTTCCCAGGAGATGGTGATGAACAGACGCCTTTTCTTAGAAACTATAGGCCTTTCAGCGGCGGCTACGATGGTACCAGGATGCCGAACGCTCAATAATGCCTTTTCATCAGAAGCCAGTAAGCCAAATTTTGTTGTTATATATGCAGATGACATGGGCTGGGGCGATGTTGGTTATCACGGATTCAAAGACATTGCCACCCCCAATATTGATGCTCTGGCAGCAAGAGGAGTGCAGTTTGGCCAGGGCTATGTTTCTTCCTCTATTTGTATGCCTTCCAGAGTAGGTGTGTTGACAGGCGTATATCAGCAGCGCTTAGGAATGGACACAAACTGTGGCAAGGGTGGAATTCCAACGAGCCAGCCAATGATATTTGAGATGCTGAAAAGGGAGGGGTATCAGACAGCATCAATAGGAAAGTGGCATGTCGCTGGAGAGGGCGAAGAATTCAGACCGAATCGAAGAGGCGTGGACTTCTTTTACGGGAGTCTGTGGGGCTCACACGATTACTATAAATCCAGTACTGATCCTGAAGACCTCAGGAAATGGGATAGCCCGATCATGCGGAACACTGCTATCGAGCCGGATATCCAGGATTCCGACGGCTACCTGACTGAAATGCTTACAAAGGAGACCGTGTCCTTTATCGAGCGAGCTGACGATGATAGACCGTTTTTCATCTACCTTGCCCACTATGCCGTGCATGCTCCGTGGCAAGTGCCGCAGTCATACATAGACCGGGTGCAGAACCTGGAAACCCACGACGATGAACGCAAGTTGTTTGCGGGGATGACGCTGGCCATGGATGACGGAGTAGGCGCCGTAATGGACGCATTGAAAAGGAAAGGCGTGGAAAAGGACACCCTTGTTATTTTTATGAGTGACAACGGCACACCGAACATACAGGGCACAAAGCCGCCACTATATAAAGATCGTGGAGGAACGACCATGTCCAGCCCTGGTCCGTTCAGGGGATTCAAAGGAGACGTTTACGAGGGCGGAACCCGTGTCCCCTTTGTTGCCCATTGGCCGGGTGTTTTGCCTGCTGGAAAGAAGTATGAGCATCCTGTTGTTAACTTGGATGTTGTTCCTACTGTTATGTCCCTGGCTGGCGTCAGCAGGCCTTACAAGGGCTTGGATTTTGATGGCGTGGACCTGTTGCCTTACTTGATGGGGAAGAAATCCGCGGATGAGAAACCCCATGATGTGCTGTATTGGAGGCGTCAGGAAAACTATGCGATCCGGAAGGGTGATTGGAAGCTTTGTTTCAATCCCATTAGCGGTGCCCAGAGCTCCCGGACAATTCAACTGTTCAATCTTGCTGATGATCCGGGCGAATGGAAGGACTTGGTTGATGTGGAGCCTGAACGTGCACAGCAATTACAGGATATGTTTGATGCTTGGGACAGCCGGTTGATTCCTAGCCAGAGTGGCCTTACGACCTCTAATCGCAATAGTGGGTATGCTGATGGAGAACGGGTCAGTGTTGCTGAGTTCAATGCCAGGCCCCTTTTGTCCAATGGGGGGTTTGAAGATGAGGCCTCGGCAAAGGGAAATGCTGGCGGACCTTTACCCGATCTGTGGCGCCTGTGGTACTTGCCGGAGGGCCCGGCGGTGAACGCGGGATTGACCGACAAGAAGAAGCGCAGCGGAAAGCGCTCTCTCTTCCTGAAGTGCCGGAGAGGCGACCCGTATTACGGGTTTGTCCAGAGAGTTCCGGTGGAAGAAGGCAAGACGTATCATTTCAGCGCCTACTTGATTAACGGGTCGGGAGAGGAGGCGTTGACTGGAAATAGCCATGGATGTCTATCTCTGCAGTGGCATGATAAGAGCGGGACGGAAATTAGCCGTGTAGCGAGTAATAGCTGGAGAGCTGGCTTGTCTGACAGCGAATGGCACTGCTTTGCGGTTGAGGAAGAGGCCCCGCCGGGCGCAAATCACTGTTCTTGTGCGATCACGCTGTTCAGCTCAGGCAGTAGAGGCAAAGGGATTTTCTACATAGACGATTGCGAGTTTGAGAGCTTCTAGGGGAAGGTAACCTCTCTAAAGACAGGTTTCGTTCCCACCAGTCGTGCGGGGGGAAGCCCCTGTTTGTGCTTGGAGCTGGAGCCGGAAGGTGTCTTATCGGGCAGACAGCCGGGCCAAGTCACCCGCACCGTGGAGTCCGGACGCCGAAGATAGACGTACAGGTTCGCTCACAGGAACGCACCGAGGTGGGTCAAAGAAGGGGGGCGCCAGCAAAGAAGAACAGGACGCGCTTTTCTGCCTCTGTCTCTATGGGAGAGTACGCCCTGAGGAGATGTTGGGGTGGATGACGGGGCTCGAACCCGCGACCTCCTGGGCCACAACCAGGCGCTCTACCAACTGAGCTACAACCACCATCAAATGGAACCCTTAATATCATTCTGCGGTGGCGGGTTTCAACCGCAAACGGTAGATTTCCGGCCAATTCCGATGGTTGGCGTCGTCGTTGGCGCGGCCTCCATCTGGAGAATCCCTCGTCTTCACTGGAAACCCGGCATGCCCGACACGACACAGAACGAGTCTCTGAGCCTTGCCGTCCCGATTGCAGGACTGCCTGCCGGAGAGATCATGCCGCCAATGTCACCCGACGATCCCACGTGGGCTGTTATGGATGGGTGGGTGGATCCCCTGGCCCCGCGCTGCGGGTACAGAACTCCCTCTGGGAAGACCGCGATTGCAGGCGAAAACGGTGCCAAAGCGATCGCCTGGGAGAATGCTCCCGACTCCGAACGGTGCCTGATGACCGGAGCCCAGACGTGGCGTGACTACACGGCCACCTGCCGTGTGCAAGCCCTTCAGGAGACCTGTGGCCCTTGCCTGGACGGCCATCAGATCACCTGGGCCAGCGCCGGCCTGGTGTTCCGCATGGAGACCTCCCGGCGTTACTACTATTTCGGTCTCCAGCAGAAGCATCGCCTCGTGCTCTTCCGCCGTTCAGACGATGAATGGGCCGAACTCGCGTCCAGGATCGTTGACTACCATGACAGTGTCATCACCTTGACCGTCGAGGCCAACGGGGACAGCCTCCGGGCCGCCTGCCCGGAACTCGGCGTGAGCTTCTTCGCCGTGGACACACAACTCAAGAGCGGCAAGGTCGGCTTCCGAGCTCGTGGGGAATGCAGGCTCTTCGATCTGCAGGTCTCAATGAATCCGGCCCAGCGCCGACTGAACCAGCGCCTCGCCGAACGTGCTACCGGCTGGACAGCCCAACTCGGAACGACACTGCCGGATGAGGAAAAGATCGGTGAATTGACGCTTCCCGCCAACGCGACGATTCTCGAAGCCGGCAATTTCGTGGCCCCGGAGGCCAATCACCTCCTCTTGAAGACGGCGGACGGCCTGGAGGCAGTTGACTGGAGCGGACGGACGCTCTGGCACTTCGAGGAGCCAGTGGGGAAGCACAAGGTGGGAGCGGCAGCCATGGGAAGCAGCCGCCGAATCTATGCCATGGTGGGCGAACGCCAGGCCATCGAGCGCGACAGTGTCCGTGGTCAGGCGCTGCGACAAACTCTCGCGGACGAAATCGTCGTTCTGGATGGGGCGACGGGAGCCGTTCTCAACCGGGAGAAGCTCCCGGAACTCCCGGACGCGGACAAAGTCAACCGGTTCGACTTCTCGTTTGAGACCGGACGGCTGACCAGCGATTCTGCCATCGATTTTGTGGTCCGACAGTGGCGTTTCGACTGCGGCGACGGAGGGCGGGATCTCTGGGCTTACGACGGAGACTTGAACCTGCTCTGGCACCACGCAGTTGATCCCCCCTACGGACACCACAACGCCGTTCACCTGGTCGATCTGAATGGAGACGGCTTGACCGAAGTGATGGCCGGCGGGACACTGCTGAGTTCGACCGGTGAGATCATCTCAACTCACGACCGTAGCCGCGAGCAGCTGGAAATAGCCGGTGCACACCATTACGACGCCGTATTGGCAGGGCACTTTTCCGGGGACGAAGAGCAGGACCCAATCGCCTTCCTCATGGGAGGAAGCTCGGGCGTCTATGTCATTGATCCCTTGACTGGCCAGACCCGGTCCTTCCACCGCGTAGGACACGCCCAGTGGGGAATGGTCGCCAATCTCCGGGATGATCTCCCCGGCCAGGAAATCATGGTGGGAACGCGCTGGGGAAATTACGGCATTCTGAGCCTGTTCTCAGGGCGAGGCGACCGCCTGTGGTCGATCCAGCCGGACTACATTCTCCAGGGAACGTGCCCAGTGCAATGGACAGCGGATGGTCCACAACACATCTGGCTCAACACGAGCAGGGCCGCTCTGGGGCTCTATGATGGGCATGGACGGCTGGTCAAACGGCTGGATGGCCTCCGAGACCTCTGGGGGAACCGATTGCCGGGACAATGCCGTTGCGACGTGCTGCGGCGAACGCCCGATGGGCCGGATCTGCTGGCATTCGGGATCGACGACACGACACATCTTTTCGCCCCTTCGAGGTAGGACGATCATGCCTTCCGTGACTAACGACAACTCGTCCTCTTCCCGCCCCCGGAATCTCTCCTGGCTGGTGAGCCGACGGTTCCTTTGCCTCAGGGTTACCGGTGCCATCGCGTCGGGGCTGCTTCTCAGCGCTGCGTTTCCGCCCATCGAGTGGGACATCATGGGGTGGGTGTTCCTCCTTCCCCTGCTCTGCATTGCTCCGCCGCCGGGAGCAGGACGCCGGGCCCTGCTGGGCTATGTCTTCGGCCTGGCCCACTTCCTGCCCTCGCTCGCCTGGCTCAACGAGATCGGTTTTGCGGCCGGCGTCCTCCTGGCCCTGATCTGTGGGCTCTTCCCCATGTTCTGGTACATCATCGTGTTGCGTATCATCGACGTGCTGGCACCCGCATCCCCACCTGACGCTCCCCCGATGCCCCCCTCCCCTCCGGTCGCCATCGCCGGGGCCTTGAACCAATGCATGGTGGCCCTGAGCGCTGCGGCAGTCTGGGTAGCATTGGAGTGGACGCGCGGCTGGATCTTCACCGGCTTCCCCTGGAACCAGATCGGGGTGACCCAATGGCGTCGACTTACGCTGCTGCAACTGACCACGGTCACCGGTATTTTCGGGCTAAGTTTCCTCCTGATTGCCTTCAACATGGCGTTTGGCTGCACGATCTATGACTGGTATCGGAGTTTCAGGCTGGGCAAGCCGAGCCGGCGGCTCTCATGGCCGCTGGGGATGGTGGTTGCCCTCCTCCTCCCTTCGCTCTGGATTGCCTCCCATGCACCCCGTCTGCCGGCTCCGGACCAGACGCTCCGGGTGCTGGCTGTCCAGGGCAACATTCCCCAATGCCGAGCGTTCACACCGGAGCAACTCCAGCTCTGCTTCGCTGTCTACATGGATCTGACCCGCCAAGGTGTCCCTGCCACAAAGCCCGACCTGGTCGTCTGGCCGGAGACAGCCATCCCCGCCCCACTCTACCATGAACAGTATCGCACACTCCTCGGGGAGCTTCTGGCCGACACGCAAACGCCACTGCTCATTGGCGCCGTCGATTTCAGGCGTATCCCGCTGACCGATGAGCCTGACGAAGACGGGGAACGCGATGATGTCCGCGGCTTCAACTCGGCGTTCTACATCGGGACCGACGGCAGTGTTCTCGATCACTACGACAAGATTCACCTCGTGCCCTTTGGGGAGTTCACTCCGTTTGAGTCCTATCTCCCCTGGTTGCGCGACATTATCGGTATGGGACGCAGCCTGACTCCGGGGAGAGAGTTCACCGTATTGCGACTCCCAAATGGCGCCCGAGCAGGCGTGAACATCTGCTTCGAAGATACCTTCCCCGGCATCAGCCGAGGCTTCGTAATCCGGGGTGCCAACGTGCTGATGACACTCACCAACGATGCCTGGTATGCGGAGAGCTCAGGCTCGCGCCAACACATGCTCCACACAATCTTCCGGGCCGTCGAACACCGGCGACCCCTGTTCCGTTCCGGGAACAACAGCGACACCTGTCTGATCCTGCCCAACGGACGGGTGACCGACCTGCTTGAAGACCCGGTGACCGGCGACCGGTTCATACGGGGAAGCCGAACCTACAGCATCCCGATCTGGAACAACGAGACACTCGGGATGACCTTCTACACGAAGCACGGTGACCTCTTTGCCCAAGGGTGTGTCCTCCTCACGCTGGCGATCCTCTGTGGCCTAACCTACCACTGGCTCCGACAGAAAAGACGCCTGTTTGAGGTGGTGACGGAAAAGCCACAGCCTCCGAGCAGCACCTCGGACGGAGCAGAACCGCGCACAACGTAAGCGGGCATCGCTTACGCAGTTCGAACGGGGACTGGAGACCGCTTCTGCTAGTCGCGGCTCGGACGGACAGGGCGCTCTGAACAGAGCCGCGCACAACGCAAGCGGGAATGGCTTACGCGGCTCGGACGGACAGGGCGCTCTGAACAGAGCCCCGCACAACGCAAGCGGGCATCGCTTCCGCGGCTTGGGCAGGAAACTGAAGACCGCTCCCGCCAGTCGCGGTTCGGACCGGAGCCGGGACGCGCACAACACCGCAAGAAAACCCTCATTCCACTTGCCCACTGGTCCACTGGGGTGTACATACTTTGGTCGGGGTCGCTATGCGCCCCACAAGCAAAACCATCTTTACAGACCAGTCATCTAGTGTAGTTGAAACAGGAGGAGTTGGAGCAATGGGACGACCAGTCACCCTTTTCACCGGACAGTGGGCGGATCTTCCGCTGGAAGTCATGGCCGAAAAGGCCGCATCATGGGGCTACGAAGGACTTGAGCTGGCCTGCTGGGGCGACCACATGGACGTCAACCAGGCCGCCGTGGATCCGAGCTACTGTGAGCAACAGCTCGCGATCCTCGAGAAGAACGGTCTCAAGTGCTGGGCCATCAGCAACCACCTCGCCGGCCAACTCGTCTGCGACCTCAACAACGACGGACGCAGTGACATGTTCGCCCCTCCTGAACTCGGCGGGAATGCGGCAGGACAACAGGATTGGGCCAGCGAACAGATGAAGCTTACCGCCAGAGCCGCCAAGAACCTGGGGGTCAGCGTGGTCAACGGATTCACCGGATCCTCGATCTGGCACATGCTGTACAGCTTCCCACCGGTCTCCCCCGAAATGCTCGCAGCGGGATACCAAGACTTTGCTGACAAGTGGAACCCGATCCTGGACGTCTTTGGTGAGTGCGGCGTCAAGTTCGCCCTGGAAGTCCATCCCACTGAGATCGCCTACGATATCGTCACGTCCGAGTGCGCCCTGGAAGCCATTGGTCGACGAGAGGAGTTCGGCTTCAACTTCGACCCAAGTCACCTGCATTGGCAGATGGTGGATCCCGTGGTCTTCCTGAACACCTTCCCCGATCGTATCTACCACGTCCACATGAAGGATGCTATCGTCACTCTTGACGGGCGTTCCGGCATTCTCTCCTCGCACCTGGACTTCGGATCCGCAGGGCGGGGATGGGACTTCCGCAGCCTCGGCCGCGGCGGGGTCAACTTCGAGGAAATCGTCCGGGCTCTGAACCGCATGGGCTACGACGGCCCGTTGTCGGTCGAGTGGGAAGACTCAGGCATGGATCGTGAACACGGCGCCGCAGAAGCCTGCGACTTTGTCAAGAAGGCTGACTTCCCCTCCTCTGACATCAAGTTCGACGCCCAGATGGAGAACTGATAGAACGTCTCCCGGCCCTTTTCTTGAGGCCTGGATACGAGACAGATTCGGAAGGACCTCGGAGCGATTCCGAGGTCCTTCTTTCTTACGTCACACGCAGACGCAGAGGAGAGCGACAGAATGGCACCAAAACGCTTCGTCATCGCCGGAACGGGCGGCCGCGGAACGGGCAGCTATGCAGGCACGATCTTGCGCGAGTTCGAAGGCCGTATCGAGGTTGCCGGGCTGTATGACATCAACCCACTTCGCACCCAGGCCGCGAACAAAATCCTCGGGACCGAGTTTCCCGTCTTTGAGGATTTCGGTACCATGCTGGCGACGGTGAAACCCGACGGCGTGATTGTCACGACGAAAGACTGCACGCACGCGGAGTATGTCGTTCAGGCACTGGAGGCCGGTATCCCGACCTTCTCCGAGAAGCCACTGTGCACGACACGGGAGCAGGTAGCAGACATACGCCAAGCCGCAGCCCGTAGCGCCGCGGAAGGCTATGTGACCCACAACATGCGCTTCAACCCCGATCTGGAGGAGCTCAAGCGTCGGCTGGTCGCAGGGGACATCGGGGACGTGCTCCACATCCAGTTCACCGAAACGCTCGACCGCTTCCACGGAGCAGACTACTTTCGCCGTTGGCACCGATTCATGGACAACAGCGCCGGGCTGATGGTGCACAAGGCCTCACACCACTTCGACGTTATGAACTGGTTTGCCGACAGCCGCCCCAAGACCGTAACGGGACAGGGTTGCCTGGCCTACTATGGACGCATGGGGCCACGGCGCGGGGAACGCTGCTCAACCTGCCCCCACGCCGACACCTGCAACTTCTACGCAGACGTCTTCAAGAGCGAACGCAATGTCCTGCTCTACAAGGAGCCCGAAGTTGCGGATGGCTACTTCCGAGACAGTTGCGTCTTTGACGAGCGCATCGACATCCCTGACACCATCGCGGCGACCATGACGTATGACAACGGTGTGGTGGCCTCGTACTCCCTCATCGCCTACGCCAGCTATGAAAGCATGCGCATCGGCGTAGAGGGAACAAAGGGGCGCCTGGAAGTTTACCATCGCTACGGGACGAGCTGGGCCGTCGGACACAAGGGGAACGAGGCCAACGCCAGTCTGGCCAATGACGGAACAGACGCGGACGACCGACGCCAGTTCTTCTTCGTCCTGCCGCACGAAAACCACGTAGAAATGATCCCTAAGCGAAAAGTCACGGGCGGCCACGGAGGCGCAGACCCCAAACTGAGAGAGTTCCTGTTCGGCGACACAGTCCACGATGACCCCCTCAGTCAGAAGGCTCCTCTGGAAGATGGGATCCAGGCTGTGCTGGTGGGACTCTCAGTAAACGAGAGTATCGCAAGAAACGGGCAACCCATTGAGGTCCAGGACGGGCCGTAAACACCTGGCAGTGGTGCTTCATCTGTTTCAGTCGGCCGTGCCCCCGGGCGGCATCTTTGTGTGGCGGTCGGAGGGCCGCCCGCCGTACAAGAAGACACGAGGCGGCATCTTCGTGTGGCGGTCGGAGGGCCGCCCGCCGTACAGAAGACACGAGGCGGCATCCTCGGCTTGTACGCCGCACGGCCCCCGGGCGGCATCTTTGTGTGGCGGTCGGAGGGCCGCCCGCCGTACAAGAATACGGGCAGAATCCTCAAGATGGCGGTCGGAGGGCCGCCCGCCCTACAAGGGGAATCCAGGAGAGCGTCACATCTCGTGCTGCAGCCCCACGAAGATCTGCAGGCCGTAGTCGGGGAAACCGACCACGGTTGAGTACTCGTCGTCAAGCAGATTCTCCACCGTGCAGTAGACTCGGGTCGACTTGTCCTTCCCGAACGAATACCCGGCATTCACGTTGAGATCGGCAAAATCCCCAAGATCGTGATAATTGCCGTCCTGGGCAAAGCGTTTGTTGGCGTAGGCGCCGACATAGCGCCCAAACAGGTTGATATCCAGCCCACCGAATTCTGCCCTCAGCCCTGCAGTCACGATCTGGTCCGGAATCTCCGCGTGACTGCTCCAGCCGCCACCAATTCGCCGTTGGGAGTTCATGAATGTGGCCGTGGTGTAGGCAGTATAGTGCTCACGAATGAGGGCTGAGTGGGCCTCGATCTCGATGCCGTATTGCCGGACATCCGCGTTGGCATACGTGTTGTAAGTATCGCCGGCAACGGTCGTCTGGGTCTCGCTGAGCAACACAGCCGACGTGCGATGCGTCATGAATCCCCCGACCTGCAGTACGCCTCGGCCGTCGACCTCGTAACGTAGTCCACCATCGAGAATCGCTCGGCTCTCACGCTCTATGTCACTCCCATCTTCTGAAACGGCAGCTGGCGGGGCATCCACCGTTCCGGCAGCGGCGTGGCTGTAGAGAGCCAGCGAGGGCGCCACGTCATACTTGGCGCCAAACGTTGCCGTCACGGCAGGGTCGCCCCACTCATCCTCGATCAGTCCGGCCTTCATGTTTGCCCCGGTAAGACTGAAGTTGGCGTCAGTGTAGTCACGATACCACGTGCGAGTAAGGCGCAGCCCGGCGTCCAAGGTGAGGCGGTCAAAGCGGTGCTCATCCATGATGACACCAGAGAAGGTCTGCACGTTCATCGTCCTGCCAACGAAGAACCGTTTCCCTTCGGGGCAGACCCAATGGTTGTATTGCAGACCGAGACGCAACGTGTTGGCATCGCTGAGATTCACTGCATGAAGGACGCCTGCGTTATACTCCCAGTCCAGTTCCCGCGCGTTCCTGCTCGGGTTGTTGTCTCGCTCGTACGACACAGAACGACGCATGTAGCCGAAATCCAGCTCGGTGCTGGCCCGGTCGCTGTGCTCCAGCAACGCCCTGAAGTTGCCACCAATCGACCGGTAGGGAGAGAACTCTTCGTAGCGGCTCTTGAAACCGTTCATGCCGGGATCCTGAATCAGGCGCAGCTCGCGTTCGCCTTCGAGTGCAAAGCCGGTCAGCTCAAGGTGCAGACCTTCGGTGGGCATCAGACCGGCCGTACCGAAAAATGAGGCGAAGTGTTCTGCCGCGTTCTCATCGTCAGGCCCTGCTGTGGAGTTCCATCCGGCCCCCACCGTGTAGTAGGTCTCTTCGTCCCGATCCCCGTGCACCACCCATGAGCGCACACTCTCATCCGTGCCCATTTGGGCGTCGAGCAATGTCGTCGGCTCGTCAAAGCGCCGGGGAACGACATTGATCGCGCCCACCAACCCGGAGTTAGGTCCGACCATGATCGCGCCACCGGAACGCAGGATCTCAACCCGCTCGATGGCTCCGGCAGGAACAAAGGACGGAACTTCCCAGAATGACCGCTGCCAGACCCCGTTGAAGGCAAAATCCGGGTAGGGGTAGATCTGCCCTCGATAGGAAACGAGCTGCTTCTCTTTCCGCCCACGCTCCTCGACAAATACGCCGGGTGCGAATTCCAGAGCATCAACCAGATTGCCGGCATCTCGGAAACGAAGCGTCGAGGCATCGACAACAGAGGTGGCTATCTCAAGAGAAGCAGACTCCAGGGTGGGAGTGGAAAGAAGGTCACGATCAAGCTTCGGGACCTCGACCAGGATCTCCCCCAAGCGCAGAAGTCGCTCCCCCTGCCCTGCCTTTCCGGTGACTTCCTCCGCTTGTCCTATCTCACCAAGACCAACAGTCACTGCCAGACACACGCCTAGAAAACGCCCCAACCGACCTAACATACCCGTCTCTCCTCTCTGCCTTCACTTCACGCCCCAAGGGCTGCCCAAAGCCCCTGGCTGGCCACGGGTCTCTCATGCATCATGGAGGCCGTGGCCAACTCATTACTCTGTTTACGCTTGCCGGACGGCAAAGGGGACAACCCGACGGGATGTTTGTCGCTGGCCGTTAGTTCGGGCGGCGAGTGAGTTCGTACGGTTGCCCGGCATTCCCGGGATTGAGGAACCGGCACGTGTCCTGGCTTCCGCCGGCGAACACCACAGTGACCTTAACATGCCCATCGGTCGGCTCCACCCGTATGTCCTCAATCGGGCACAGCTCGTCCACCTTGGTGGGGTAGACAGCAGTCGCCAGATGGGATACCCCTTTGCCCTTGAACGTGTAGACGGCAGTCGGAACAGGACGCCAGGGACCATTGGCCCATCCCTGGACAGGATCCTCCTCTCCCTTGGCGATGCGGGCCGACAGGCCGGGCAAACGGGCGGGCAGGAGATGGACGTTCGCTTTGCCCGCGCTTCCCGTGCTGATACTCAGCGCATTGGGGTCAAGCGTCGCCTCCGTGTCATCCAGATGGAATAGGCTGGTGTATTCATGTTCGCCCCCGTCGCGCGGGGTGAGGGTGTCGAGAATGATGAAGTACGTCGGCTTGATGAACACCATGGCCCGGGTGTGAACAACGTCGATTTCGCCTTCCTTCCCATATCCGTCCCTGTAAGCCCCCCGCACGAAATCGGCGACATCATCAGAGAACCATACTGTGTCATCCCCAACGGGAGTGGGCGCCTCCCAGGGCTTGGGCCACACGTATGTACTGCTCTTCCCTCGACGTCGCTGTCCTTCACCATCGACCAAGATGGTGTTGTGCCCATGCGTTCCGAGCACGTAGCGACGCCATTTACTGCGGTCGTACGAGTAGTTTCCGGGATCGAGAATCAGTTGCCGCCCGTGCGCGTACAGGACGAACGTGAGCTTGTCTTCGTGCTGGTGACCGTACCCGAAAGGTCCTGAATCCAACAAGGCATAGACGGCGTCTTGCTCCCACGCTGAGCGCATCACAAAGTGGCCGCTGTAGGGAAAAGCGTAAGACAACTTCCCGGGCCGAGTGCCCCGCCCTCCGCGTGTCGCGCCGAAAAGAAAATCCTCTCGGTGCGGGAACAGCTCGTACGCCTTCGTGAGGTGTCCCGTAACGCCGGAGTTTCCTGAGTCGTTCAGCCCGGGGATGCGCCCGTCCGGCATCATGGCGTAGAGGTGATAGTTGTAGGCTCTCTCGAGACGGGCCAGGAAGTCCCCGGGTATCTCGTCACTGAGTCCGTTCATGGCAGCCCGCTCGAGCAGATGGGTGAAGTTGGCGATGACCCAGTTGCTGTAGCCGGCCGCGAGCTCCACCTCCATTCCGTCCGGATAAACATCTTCATCCAGTTGCCGATTCAGTCGCTCGATCGCCAGTCGCCGCCACTCGGCCGCTTCCTTGAATTCAGGAAAGAGCATACCGGCCGTATAGATGCCCATGGACTCTTCAGTCAGCCAGTTGCCTCCGGTCGGGTTCTTCACCAAGTGTCTGGCCTGATCAGCGACCGACTTCGCAATGGTGACGATGGCGTCATGCGTGACATGTGATGAGCCGAGGCAGCGGTACATGGCGTTGGGCCAGATCCCCTCCAGGCGGATGCCGGTGGTCAACGTCTGGAATGTGCAGTTGGTCATTGCCGTGCGATTCCCCGAAGACATCAGTGGTGGGGGATTCCTGTAGATCCAGTCCATCCAGTGCTCGATCAATGCCTCGGCATAGCGTTCATCGCCGGTACTCCAGTAGCTGTCGCCCAGGGTGGAGAAATGGAAGTGGCGATTGATGGCCTCGTTCCAGAGATGGGTTCGAGCAGGTCCTTCCGTAGGGTTGGCGTGCCAATCGATGAGCCCGTCAAAGGTGATGGGCCACGCCCGCCCGGAGTAGCTGTAACTGAACTCCTTGCGGATCAGCTTCTCTGCTTTCTCGCTGCGTTTTGGCGGATCCGAATCCAAGACGAGAATGAAGCGTGCGTTTGTGGCCTTGTCGGCGTGGATCCATAGCTCCAGGGCGTCAAATTCGGTCCAGTCGTGGGGAAGCCGCCGACAGGTGATGCCGGTCTTGGTCGCCATGTTCTGCCAACGCCCGGAGCCCGTTCCCCCTTTGGCTTGCTCCTGAGAGTACTCGAGTCCGCTGAACGTATGCTTCTCGGCCTCAAAATCAGCCAACGTGACACTACGCTCCCTGCCGACCAGCCTGATGTCATCGAAGTGGAGGACAGTCTCGGCATCCGGAGTCAATCCCCAGCCACTGGCATTGAGTTTCAGGTATTGAATCCAGTGCCAGCCGATTGGCTGTTTGCCGCGCCAACCTGTCCCCTCGACAAATGTCCGCGTGGGGAAGTCCTCTTTGCGAAACGTGAACTTCTTCCATCCCTTCCAGTCAACCGTGACAAACTGAGAGTAGTAGTCCCAGCTCTCAGGATCCTTATCCTCTTCCGGCTTGGGCACGGTAACGCCGCGCATGGGATGATCGCGCCAGTCGGACGTCCATTTGGGCCATTGACGCTGACGGACATGGTCGGCATAGGCTTTTCGGGCTCGGGGCAGATCGCCGGTCTCAACGGCTTGTTTGAGGTCGGCTAACGGCGGCAAATCGAGGTCCAGGGCTGCGAAAAAGGCGTCGTCATCCATCGTTGGCCCGAACCGATGGTCGCTCGTGAGTTCCCAGTCCGCCAACAAAACGACGGCTTCGGGATCAGGTGTATTGCCCCACCCCGACGCCGTGAAGGCGAGGCCGTTGATGTGGTGCCAGCCCACGGGACTCCGGGCCACCCCCAGTTCGCGCAGAGGAAGATTGAACACCTTCCATCCCGTCCAGTCCAACACAATCCTGAACGAGTAGTAGTCCGCCCCGTCGACGTCAGGATTCTCTGACGTCACGACCAACAGGAAGGCAGAGCCAGTGGCAACGGCAGAATGGAGACGGAACCGCACCATCCCGAACGTGCTCCAGTCAACGGCCGGATCGAAGGTCCGTGAAAGTTGGGAACTCGCCGCATGGCTCCAGCGGACGGCTTCTCCCCCGTTGTCCAGGATTTCGGGCCTGCCGCCTCGCCAGTCACCGGCTACCGAAGCCGCTTCGGATGGCGCAAGTGCCACTCTTATTCGGTCAACGCGGCATGTCACCGTGGCCGAACTGAACGTGTGCAACCACAGTGCGGCCTTGGCCGCCGTCGGAGGAATTTCGAAGACACACAGTCGCGTCGTCCACTCTCTCAAGACCATTTTGGGTCGACTGATCTGTTCCTCACGTTCCTTGACCAGTTCCTTCCCTGCTGCATCCCACAGACGCAGGTATACTCCGAGCCCCAACCGGTCCCCTTCCTCCAACAAGAGGTCGAGTTGGACCATGCATCGCTGTCCCGCGGGCACGTCGAATCTGGAAGAGAGCACGTCCGAGCCATCTTCACGATTGGGGTCAACAATCTGCAGGGCGGAAGTACTGCCCTGCGATCCCCCCTCGATGCACTGCCCGATCGTGCCGCGAATCGTCCATCCGGTCGGCTTCCCGTCGGCTGACTCCTCAAAGTCCGCGTTCGGCAGAAGGCCGGAACGTTGACCGAACAACGGGAAAGAGAGGGTGCACACGGCAAGGACAAGACGGAATTGGTAGATGGTCATATGGTACTCCTGACGACGGTGAAACATGCGTGCCGAACGTATTGTCTCATTGTGGTACGAGCAAGCCACGCCCGCCCTAAGGAAGACACAGCCATGTTCACACGAGTCGGCATTCCCTGCTTCGGCCAGATCGCTGCCCTGGCCGCTCTCACCTTGGCCCCCTGCCCTTGTCTGCTCGAAGCCGGACAAGGCGCAGAGCATGCAGACAGGTCGGCGATCCCCCAGCCGGCGCGTACGACACCCACGACGTTCATCTCGTCGGACGGCTCCCTGGACCTGGACGCTGTGGTGAAACACTTCGAGGATCTCTACCGAGCCGGAAGCAGCATCGCTTCCGCCGAGCTGACGATCAGTCGCCCGCGCCGTTCGCGCAGCCTGCGCATGAACGTTCGGACGCAGGGAGAAGACAGGGCGCTGATTCTCATCCAGGCTCCCCCACGTGAGAAGGGCACGGCCACGCTCAAGGTTGATGACAACCTCTGGAACTACCTCCCCCGGATCCGGCGCACAATCCGCATTCCTCCATCCATGATGCTCTCCTCCTGGATGGGCAGTGATTTCACGAACGATGACTTGGTCCGGGAGTCTTCCTATAGAGAAGACTATGACTGCCGACTCGTGGGGAAGAGCGAAGACCCGACAGGTTGGCTGGTCAAGTTCACGGCCAGAGAGGGTGTGGTTGGGCTCTGGAAGAGCTTTGAGCTTACGGTCTCCCCGGATGGCACGATTCCACTGCAATCCCTCTGGTACAACCGCAAAGGCGAACTGGCCCGCCGGCTAATCTGGGATAAGGTCAAGGTGCTGGACGGGCGACGCCTACCGACCCGCATGACGCTCATCCCGACAGATCGGGACGACAAGACGTGGAAGACCGTCATGGAATACCACGACATAGACTTCGAGGTCGACCTACCCGACGACACGTTCAGCCTCTCGAATCTGGAACGGCATAGATAGTGAAGCCAACTCCTGACTCCTCAATTCTGTCCTCGGAACGGCAGACGAGACGATGACTGCATCCACCGTCCGAATCGCTTGGCGCAATCTGTGGCGCAACCGTCGACGCACGGCCCTCGCGCTGTTGGCAATTGGCGTGGGGCAATGGGCGCTGTTGGCCACACAGGGCCTGATGCGCGGCTACGGGGACAACATCCAGAACGCCATCACGGGCCCCATGATTGGGCACATCCAGATCCACAGGCCGGCTTACCGGGAGGAACGGGCTCTGGACTTGGCCATTGATGATTCCACTGAGCTTGTGAGAATCGTCCGAGCGCTCCCGAACGTGGCCGACGCTGCAGCCCGCGTCCTCGCTCCCGTACTGATTGCGCCCGAGTCAGATGCCTTCATCGCCGTGGTCATGGGAGTGGATGTTGCCTCTGAGTCCAAGCCGTTCGGTCTACTGTCAGGAAACACGGATTCCCTCCCGCCCGGGCATGTGATGGTCGGCTACCGCCTTGCCCGGAAAACCGGAGCAACTGTGGGGCAGGAGATCGCGATCGTCGGCCAAGCCGCAGACGGCAGCCTCGCCAACGACCTGTTCACCGTTCACTCAATCATCAAGGGCCCCGTCGACCAACTGAACCAGATGGGCGTTGTGATGGGCCTGGGTGATGCTCAAATGCTCCTGGCGCTACCGGAACAAGCTCACGAGATCGTGATCCGCGTCGAGCAACTCGGACACGTTGCCGGCATCCTCGAAGCGGTGAAGGAGCTCGAGGGGGCACAATCCCTCGAAATCTCGCATTGGCGGGAGCTCGTCCCCGAACTGGTGATGATCATTGACATGGTTGACTACGCCGGTTACTTCATCCTTGGTCTCGTCTTGGTCGCCGCGGTCGCAGGCATTGTCAACACCCTCATGATGTCTACCTATGAACGCATGCATGAGTTCGGTATGCTCCTGGCGTTGGGATGCCGACCGGGTCGAATTGTCCGCATGATCCTGGCGGAAGCCGCGTTTCTGGGTGCTCTTGGGGTCGCTGTCGGCACCTCGCTGGGCTATGCATTCATTGCAGTCACTATGCGCACCGGCATCAACATGGCGTCCTGGGGCGGTGAGGAAGCGTCTGAGATTGCCTACGGGGGCATGCGACTCCCGCTGGAGATCATCCCACGTGTGGAGCCGTTTGACCCTATGCTCGGACTGGTTGCCGTCGTGCTGGTGTCCCTGCTTTCAGCCGCCTGGCCCGCCCTCGTGGCCGGGCGTCTGGACCCGATGGAGGCCATGCGGTCATGACCTCCTCCATCGCATCCCGGTACGCGTTGCGCAGTCTCCTGCGTCACAAACGCCGCACGTTCCTCTCGGTCGTGGGCATCGGTGTGGGATGCGGGGTGTGCCTGTTCCTGGTCAGTTACGTACGAGGCGAAAGCGAGATGATGATGCGTGCCGCCGCCCAGAGCGGCACAGGGCACCTGCGTATCGCCCCGCGTCAGTGGCTGGAAACACGCAACGATGATCTACGTCTTGCAGACTGGGGCACCGGCATGGCCATGGCGGAGAAACTCGACGGGGTCGCCTGTGCCACCCCCCACGCACGTACAGACGCTCTATTGGCCATGGGGACCCGGACAGTTGGCGTCACCCTCACCGGCGTCGATCCAGAGCGTGAGCCACACCTCAACCGACTGATCAGGAAAGTCACGTTGGGAACCTACCTCACGTCAGGGGAAACGGGAATTGTCGTCATTGGGAAAGGCATAGCCGAACGCCTCGATGTGGGTCTTGACGACGACATCCTCGTTACCGCGTCCGGGCAGGACGGCCAGATTCAGGGCGCCATGCTGAGGGTCGTCGGCATCGTGGCAACCGGAAGCCGTGCCCTCGACACTCAGGTTTGTCACGTCCTGTTGGAGGATGTCAGTCGCATTACCGACCGCCGGGGCCCGGCCGAGATCAGTATCCTTCTCGACACACCAAAGCGTTACCGCGAAACCGCCGACCTGCTCCAACAGCACGTGGGCGGAGAGTCGGTCGTTCTGACGTGGGAGGAGCTCATTCCGGAGTTGGCGGCAGCGGTTGAAGTCGACAAGACCTGGACCCGGTTGATGGTCGGTGTGGTCGTGCTCGTGGTGTTCCTGGGAATCGCGAGCGCCCAACTGGCCGCCGTCTTGGAACGCCGAAGGGAGTTTGCAGTGCTCTCCGCAATCGGCATGAAAGGGGGACAGCTCATCCGCATCATGCTGACCGAGAGTCTCCTTCTCGGCCTGTTCGGCGGACTCCTTTCTCTCGCGATCGGACTCCCGGTTGTCGCATTCAGTGCAACCCACGGCATCGATTTCAGCGGTTTGTATGGCGATGCTGACCTCAGCGTGTCCAGCATCCTGATAGATCCTATCATCTACGGCGACGCGGGTTGGTGGCTCGTCCCTCTGGCTCTCGGACTCTCACTGACCGCAACCATGCTCAGTTCCCTGTACCCGGCCTGGTACGCCTTGAGAACAGATCCGGCAAATGCGTTAAGGGTCGAGCACTGAGGAAGCCCCCGGGAGATCGAACATCATGTCATCCAACGTGCTCATCCAGGCGAAGTCGCTATGCAAAACGTATGAGCTTGGGCCCGTCACTGTTCCGGCGCTGAGCGGCGTCAGCCTGGACGTGTGTCAGGGAGATTTCCTGACAATCGTCGGCCCAAGCGGCAGCGGGAAGACAACGTTTCTGAACCTCGTTGGCGTGCTGGATACCCCGACTTCCGGAGGACTGATCGTGTTTGGAGAAGACACGGCCACCCTCTCCCGGAAGCAGCGCGCCGACTTGAGGCTTCGGACGTTGGGGTTCGTCTTCCAAGCCTACAATCTCGTTCCCGTGCTGACCGCCAGGGAGAACGTTGAGTTTGTGTTGGAACTTCAGGGGCTGGGCCATGAACGCCGCCGGCGGGCTGAGGAAGTCCTCGGGCAGTTGGGCTTGGAAGATCTGGGCGATCGGCGACCAAATGAGCTCTCGGGGGGACAACAGCAGCGCGTCGCCGTCGCTCGAGCTGTGGCCTCGCGCCCCAGACTCGTTCTCGCAGATGAGCCGACCGCCAACCTTGACGGCGAGAATGCCGAACTCCTGATCGACATGATGCAGCGCCTGAATCGCGAAGAGAACATCACGTTCGTTTTCTCGACCCATGACCCCCGCGTCGTGCGCCACGCCAAGCGCGTCGTCACCCTCGTGGACGGTCAGGTCAGCAACGACGAAATACGTAACGTCTAAGACCAACCACTCACCCTGGGATCCTTCCTGGCCAAGCACATGCGTCGACACCATCTCATCATCACGGCCGTGATCACAGCGATCTGCTGGCTCCGGACGTCGGCCGGTGCTGAACGTTGGTCCCTTGCCTCCATCCCGCAGCGTGTCACTCTCAACCCAACCCTCAAACTGACTGAGCTTCATTCACACAATCCAGGGGACCGTCTGCTCTACCCCCATAGGTCAGAATCGACAGCCATGCTTCGACTCCGACTTGACCTGCACACCAACGTCCGCGAGGTGCTGGATGTGAACGTGGCCTACGAGCTCGGCTCCCAGTGGCTCAGCCGCGACCGGGACGACGGCGCAGGATCTCGCGTCCTGCCCGCGGGAAGCCCCGTCCCGTTCCGGATGCACCAGTTGGTAGACGGCTTCGCCGATGGAGACCGGTTCGGCGCTGCCCATGAACTGGACCGGGCGCTCGTGGCGATCCATCCGGACTGGGGTGAAGTCACGATCGGACGTCAGGCCATCGGCCTGGGACGCGGCGTGATGTTCAGCGCCGTTGACATGTTCTCCCCCTTCAACACACTCGAGGCAGATCGCGAGTGGCGACGAGGAGTTGACGCAGCACGCATGGAAATCCGCCTGTCGAGCACCGCCAGCGCCGAACTGATCGCCGTCGCCGGCGAGTCATGGGACGCGTCTGCGCTACTCCTCCGACTCAGAGGCTATTTCGGGCCGCTCGACGCCGAACTGCTTGGCGGGAAACGCGGTCGGGATGGGGTGGCGGCAGTTGTGGTGTCATCGACCGTGGGCGCTGCCGAAGTGCACGCCGAAGCGGCCGTCTTCCGTACCCCTGAGGACCATCCCGAAGGCACAATCCTGAAGCGGGACAACGACGTCCCCAAGGTTGTGCTCGGCTCCTCCTACACCTTCGGCATTGGCAACGGGATCACCCTCCTGCTGGAATACCACTACTCAGGATTCGGTGCCGGAGAAGCGGAAGACGCTCAAGCGCTCTTCGCCGCACCTGGATACGATCTGCGCCTAACCCGTGGCGACACGCAGACACTAGGGCAGCATGCCTGTGGTATCCAGCTCACCTACCCCGTCAACGAGGCGGTGGTTGCAGGGGTCTCGACCTTTGCCAGCCCAGTGGATGGGTCGGGCGTCGTCTCCCCGACCCTGCGGTGGGATCTGTCCGCGACCACGTCCCTCGTTATCTCTGGCTACATCCCGTGGGGACAACGCCCGGATGGGGGCCGCATCAGAAGTGAATACGGCACATTCGCAACAAGCCTATTCGCCCAGTTGGGGATGTACTTCTAGTGGCGTTGAGTCGAGGCATGGTCATCTTCCTCTCTCCGCTCGTCTCTTCTACAGCCCTTGCGACCTCAGGCTTCCGCCAACCAGACGCTCAATCCGTACCGCAGTCTGACGCAGGTCTGAAAGCGCCTCAAGTAACTGCATCTCCCCCTCGAACAGAGTCTGTTGAGCATCGAGCACGTCAAGGTACTCAAATTTGCCGCTACGGTAGCCCTGCTGGGCAGCTTCGAACGCTCGACGAGCTCCCGGGAGCATTTCGTTCTCAATCGACGCCGCCTCTTCCTTGGTAGCCTGCAGCTCTTGCCATTCGCCAGCAAGTTCAGCGCGCAGTGCCAAAGCGACAGCCAATTGGCCCTGCCTGGCGCCTTCCTGCTCAGCCAAGGCAGCCGCGATGTTGCCCTGGTTGCGGTCGAACAAGGGCAGCGGAACAGAGACAGCGAACTCCACCACCTCACTTCCACTCTCGCGTTCATGCGCAACAGCGGCCGACAACGTTACGTCTGATATAGGAGCTGCTCTCTCCTGATCCACGACGGCCTGCGCCAGTTCCTCTTCGGTCGGCCAGCGGGCGACGTCAGGATTGTTGGCCAAAGCAGCCTCCAGTGCCGCCAGCCCAGGGAGCTCCGGGACATCCCGAATACTCCCTTCAGCCCGCAGCTTGCCGGCCTCCGAGATGGGAGCATTCCATAGCAGGGCCAGTGCAGAACGAGCCGCTGACAGCTCACGCTCTGCTCGCCGTAACTCAACCCGACGCCCCGTCAGCTCAACATCTGCCTTGGTAAGCTCCAACGGCGAGACTTTGCCGGACTTCACTCGCTCCGCGGCGACATTTCGGACCTTGCTCCCAAGCTCGTGCGCAGCAAAGACCATCCGTACGCGTTCCTGAGCCGCAAGAAGGTCGACAAACCGGGTCTTGACCGCAGCCATCAAGTCCAGGCGCTCAGTCCCGGCGTCCCACCGGGCCAACTCCACCTCGATCAGGGCGGCCCGACGCCGCTTGGCCCGTTTCCCCCCACGCTCAAACGTCTGAGCAGCTCGGACAACGAATATCGACGCATCAAGGCCTCGCTCATCCCCCGTTACCCCAACATCCTCAACCTCAATCTCAAGTTCTGGATTTGGGCGCAAGCCAGCCTGTACTCCCCGCCCCGCAGCCGCCTCCACGGCCGCCTCGCCAGCCATGAGTATCGGGCTGCGGGAGAGTGCCAGTTCCATAGCCTGAGCAAGGGTCACACTGCCGGCGACACCATCTGGATGGGCAACCGGAGCAGGCTGGGCGAGGCTCAGCGTCCCACTTGAGATCACGACGGCAAAGCAGGACGGGAGAATTCTCTTGAAACGAGTGTGCAGGGCCATCCGTAGCCCTCCTTTCATGAGACAAATGAATCGTTGGGACAGGATCGACGAACAGTGTTCAGAAAGGGAAGCTCAGACAAGAAGAACGACTGTCCGCAGGTGGGAGAGACAGTGAGGGGGAGGAAAGCGTCGGGGGCGGCGTATGTCCACCGGAGCGCACAGCGCGGGCAGCCCCTTCCGGGAGTCCAAGGCCACACGTAAGGCGGGCCAGCGCGAGGGACTCATGCCATCATGGTCCGCCGTCTCGGGGAGAATGGGAGTGTCCTGGCAACCTGCAGATGGCAGCAACATCGGAACGCCCTGGATCGTCGCCTCGGGATCATCGGCCAAATCATGACCGTCGCAGTGGGCATGAAAGGTCAACTCAACGGCTACATGGCCGTCCTGACCGTGACACAACACCACGTGTCCCGACAACTGCAGGCACGCCCAGCCAAACACCAGGCAGGCAGCACTAACTATGCTTCGCATTCGTCCCATGGGTGTATAAGACCCCATTGCCACAACGAAGTTCGCGTTTTCAGACATTCACTTTCCGGGAAGCACCTCCATCTATAGTCTCTGAGGAAGCCCGGCGCAAGCGGCCCGGTCCGGCGGCTGCGAGCAGCTCCTCAGTGTGGGAAGGAGCAAAGAGGGGGCGAGGGCCAGGCGTTTGCCCGGGAGTCGTACCGGACCTTGACGCGCGGCCGTGTCGTCCCGCTCTACCACCCAATGCGATCAAGTTTCTCTGGTTCCCGGACGGCCAAAGAGTCGCCGGGTGGCACCGCCTCCCACATTGTGTGCTCCCGTAACATGGGAGGGGCTGCCATGCCGTGACCGTCTTCCCGAGAAACTCAATAGCATTGCCCCCCCCCCCCCC
>Ga0209045_1000628_pt1 | contig 39722 bp, 14 predicted proteins | sample SaaInlLV_10m_DNA_4_FD_184664 | JGI IMG/M metagenome (GOLD analysis project Ga0209045, IMG submission 184664) | Marine microbial communities from expanding oxygen minimum zones in the Saanich Inlet - Saanich Inlet SI072_LV_200m_DNA (SPAdes) (version 2) | ecosystem: Environmental > Aquatic >...
CCGTCCATGGCCTCTGTGTGGTTCGGGACGGCGGTCGCACCGTCGGCGTACAGGTAGTCGACCTCCTGCACAACGGGGCCCTGTGAGTCACCCTCACCGGACTTCTTCCACGTCGACCGTAGCTTGCCCCGGGTCAGAGCGCCGAGGTTGTGCTCCAGGAGCCGGATGTAGTCCCACTCCTGAGCGTTCACGGCCCTCCGCAGGTCCAGAATGTCGGCCTCTGCCACTTCATCGCTGAACAGGCTGTCCGGGCGGGTGTTGAAGAAGCTGACCGAGGCACCGGCCTGGTGACCCGTGGCCGCCGTGCCGTTCCGTCCTCGTCCGTTCCGTCCCGTGGTAGCGTCAGCCACCAGCGGGATGGTGATCGTGCCGTTGACGATGTCGACGGCGCTGATGGAGAGGATCTCGTCGTCGATGACGATGAAGGTGCTGGTCAAGGTGAGGGACGGGTCATCGAGCCCGGAACCGTTGAGGTTGCTCACCTGAACAACGGCGTCGGTGCCCGTGGTGGCTGCCGTCGGGGACAGGAACTCGCCCAGGATCGGCTGGGTCAACTCGGTCGCCCCGGCCAAGGGGTCCGGGAGGAGCTTGCTGTTCGGGGTGCGCTCGAAGGCACCGTTCTGGTTCGGGTTACCGCTCTGGTTGACCGCCACGTAGACGTTGCTGTTGCGGCGGAACACGGCGCACACGGGGATGGCGTAGACGTAACCGTCGATGGTCCCGAAGGCGTTGTTCGGGTCACCGTCGCCCGCCCGCCACAGCGAGGGGTCGCCCAGTTCCCGGCCCATGTTCGTGAAGCGTGAGCCGGACTGGGGAGTCGTTGCTGTCCCCTGTCCGAACACGTTGGGGTCTCCCAGGCCGTCCGGGTGAACGTCGAGGGCTACGCTGCCACCCAGGCCCACACCGGAGCCGTGGACACGGAGGCGGTACTGGACCTGCACACGGGCCGTGGTCTCAAAGCGGATCTCGGGGTCTTCCAGGTCATCGTCCAGGTTCGTCCCGCCGTACTGGACGTTGCCGTACTTCCACAGCTTGTCGGCGGCGGGCTTGTTGGTAGTCGAGGGGTTGCCGTGTACGACGGTCTGCCACGCCTCCAGGAACACGAGATCGATGCGGCTGTCAGACTCGGGCGGCGGGTACAGCTTGATCAGGTTCGCCAGGTCGTCCCAGTCCCCTGCGCTTGTCCCGTCAGAGTCCGTCCCTGCCACGGGGATGATCCACCCGTTGACGTTGGCCCACACGACCGGCGTCTGCCGATACTGCTCATGGGAACCACGGGGGACAGGGGGCACGCCGAACTTGAACAGGTTGGCCCACTGCTGGTCGGTCTCGAAGTCCTGTGTCGGCCTGGTCGGGTCCAGAATGAACCCCGAGGGCATCATCGACTGAACCATCTGCTGAAGGTTGGCCCAGTCGACCTGGGACATCAAGTTCAGTTCGGAGTCCAGCGGGGGCTTGTTCTTCTGCCACACCACCGTCGAAAACTGCCTTGAGACAGCATCGAGTGTGCGGGATACGCCACTGCCAAAGTCATTCGCCATGTGAAGCCCCTCTTCCTCGTTAGAACATTACCGCGAAGCAGGCGAGGAAGAGCTTGCTGTCGCCGCTGTTCACAAACGCCAACCTGAATCCCGTCGAGGGTGCCGCAAAGGCCACCGTCTCCAGTAGCCCTACCTCGCACCAGGTGGCTCCATCATCCACAGAGATATAGACAGACAACCCGGATGGTTCCTGGTCGCCCTCCTTCAAGTACCGGATGGCGGGGCTGTTGGTGCTGTCGTACCCGTTCGAGTCCTCAGTGATATCAAAGTAGTAGACCTTCCACCAGGGCATGAACTCATCGGCACCCGCTCCGCCCGTCGCCACGGAGATGTCGATCTCCTCTGTGATGAGGAGGCCGGGACGGGACGGGGAAGCCCCCTCATTGACCGCCAAAAGCGCCGTGTGTGTGGGCATCTGCCCCGAGTCTACCCCAACCCCCCGCCCTGTCTGAACACGGGTCGGGAACTCATCGGACCCCACGGAGGAACCCGGAGGAATGAACGTGGCGCTCAGGTCCAGTTCGTCGATGTTGGCGGCAGTCAGGAGCGGGTTGAAGTAGATGAACTCGTACATCGGGTAGGCGGCCAGGAGGTGCGACATCGAAATGGCCACCACCGAGTCACCGTCCACGACGCCACCGTTCAAGATGTAGCTCTCGTGGTCCACGTCGAACTCTGCGCCCGAAGGGACGGGGATGGCGAACTTCCCGTTGATGGCTGTGCGGAAGGTCTCATCCAGCAGGGGAGCGTGATCAACCTGCGTGATCGCCGGGTCGCCCGCTACATGTGTACCTAGATCAGCAAGAATCCTCACGGCGGTCCTCTCTTGTCAAACCCATGCCACTATACCCGCTAAAGGGTCTGTATAGGCGGCCTAGTGGATCGGAGGCTTAGCCCCGTTCACACCTGTGTTGAAGAAGTGGGAGAGCTAACGTGTGGAGGACACGATGAGGATGACGAAGGCTGCTTGGCTCGTACTACTGGCCCTGACGGGCGCACTCGCCGCTTGTGACTCGGGATCGCCGTCGGGCGGTGCCCTGAACTACCCGGACGTCACCATAGGGGACTCCGAGCCTCTGTCCGAGGTTTCGCTGCCGGACGAGGATGCCAGCGAGTCCCCCGTGCCCGTGTCCGTGGGCTTGGATGTGCGCCTCGTGTGGCACTGCGGAGACAAGGACGTGACGGGCTACAACTACAACCCGAGCCTGATGGTAACGGCCTACGAGCCCTCGGGAGAAGACCCCACGCTAGAGGAGGGTCTGGCCGAGTACCACCAGACCGTGCAGAGCAACGGGGTGGACGACTACGATGTCGGCAACCTCTACAAAGGGGCCAGTGAGTGGGACCCCTATGACAACCCCGACAACAACATGGATCCCTGCTACCCCGACTCCGGCGTCACGGCCAAGAGCTACACGCTGCCTTACGTGCCGCAAGATCCCGACACCTACGTCGTGACGGTCTCGGGATGGTCAGCGCTGAACAAGCCTGCGTGGCAGGGGGGCTACGATCTCTACGTGCCCGACGCTGGTGTAACCGTGGAGGTGTATTGCTCCGGCGAGAAGGTCTACAGCGTGTCGGTGAACCCCGTAGAGGACAGCCTCCCGATACATACTGCGCTGGACGTGGCCCTCGTCCACACGCTGCCCGGAGGCCAGTGCGACGTGACCCCCCTGGAGAAGAGCGTCTGGTGCCCCCTCCCCTACGGATGTGACGGCTAATTGACGATGTTGAAGGGAGTCCCTGCCACAGCGGCTTCCTGATCCTTCGGCCCCACCACAAGCCCTGCAACCCCAAAGACCGCAGCCGCCCTGTTCCCCATCACGATAGCGGTACTGATCAAGCCCGCTGCGCCGATGTTGCCCACCACCTTGTTGCCCATAATCACGCAACCGGCAGCGTTCACGGAGAACAGCATGTCGTCCCCGACGATGTTGCCTTGTACCGTGGAATCAATGCCAACCACCAAGTCCGTGGCGGTGTTGTTTCCCGTGAGGATGCTGTCCGCTGCCACAGTGATATCACCGGCAGCGGAGTTACCTGTCACGATGCTGCCAGTGTTCACGTTGATCTGCCCATTGGATGAGTTCCCCGTGACCTCGCTGGTGGAGTCCACGGTGAGGCTTCCACAACGATTCCCCGTCACCGTTCCGTTCGGGTCAGAGCATTCCAGATTCAGGGACACCTGATTGTCCGCCACAAGGTTGGGACCGGTTGTCTTACCCGCAGGGCCAACCCGCAGAGCGCCCGTGATGTCATTCCCACGAACCACACAGGACACGCCCACGACATCGTGCCGCACGGCGGCATTCTGCGCCTTGTTCCCGCTTACGTGCAGCCCATCCCCGTACACCGCCATGTTGCCCGAGATGTGGTTGCCGAAGACCCGAGAATCGTCCCCGTAGGTCTTCAGGTCGACCTGAAGGGTGTTCTCGGACACCACGGACTCGATGGCGGGCTGCGGCCCTGAACCTACCGCAAGGGAACCCGTCGTGAACTGGTTCCCTTGGACGATGTGCCTGAATCCGAGGTACGGAGTGGCCTGACTTTCAATCTTCAGGGACGTGAGGAACTGGTTGCCCATGAAGGTCGAACGAGAACACCGGAACACGAAGGTGCCGCCCTCAACCTCGGCGACCGTGTTCCCTTCCAGCACCACACCCACAGCCGGGTGCCATGTCCCGCTGAAGATCAGGTTATAGTCCCGAAGGTCGGCGATGTGACTGCCCTGTACCGAGCATCCCGTGGCGAGGTACGTGAGGGACTCGAAGCGGCTGTTCTCGGCCCTGCACTCCTCGCCCAAGTACGCCGTGCCCGACACCTCTGTGTTCGAGATCTGGTGTCCTGTGGCGATGAAGGTGTTGTCAGAGACCCTGTAGCCCGCCTCCAACGTCCCGACGGCACAGTTGGACATCCGGGCGTTGTTCGCAAAGAGTTGCGCTGTCGTGAAGTAGGAGTTGGACACACGGGCGTCGATCCCGAACAGTTGGCCCGTGGTGAACGTGCTGTCGTTGACCGCAACGTCCGTCCCGTTGGCGGCCAGTAGGAGTCCGTGGCACCCCTCAACCACACAGTGGTTGGAGGAAGCGGAAAGCTGGATCGTCATGGCGGGCGGCGTGCCTGTCCAGTGGCAGCCTCCAATGTAACAGTAGGAAACTCCCGCCCCTACGACGATCTCTTCGATGGTGCTGTTCACGACACGGGTGCGGGATCCCAACACGCTCAGGTCTTCAGCATAGTGCCCTTCCACGAGCATGCTTGGGCCATCAACTTCTGTGCGGAGAGCGTAGTTATCCCGGACAGCCACCTTGGTGTAGGTGCTCTGAACGTACAACTCCAAGTCCCCGGCAACCGCCGAAGCTAGTGCGAGATCATTGTTCTGAACGGTCCCCGTAAAGTTCGTGCAGGACATCGCTTCTTTACGGGGTGCCCCCACAGCGATGTGGACGTTGATGCCCGCATTGTTGCTGACCGTGGCGGAACCGTCGATGAGGTAGCCCCGCCCTTGGGTGGACCCCACGATATTGAAATCCACCAGACCGTAGATGGAGTCCAGACAGATGCCCTGGTAGAAACCGACCATGTAGTTGTGTGTGATGTGGTTGAACGCACTGGCCCCGATTCCTGCACGGGTAAACCAGATACCCCCACCCTCACTCAGAGCCTGCATGGCCCCCGGGTTCGCCCCATCTTGTTCGATGTAGTTGTGGGCAAACACGTTATTGCCGCCAATGGCGACACTGCCCACCGTCACGTAGAACCCGAAGTCGAGAACCCCGATGGCGTTGTTGTCCTCGAACCGACTCTCCTCGAAGCTGCCGTCCCCGTGAGTGGCCGATACGACCGCCAAGAAGCCCTGTGAGGGCCCTCTCAGGCGGCAGTTCTTTACATGCACCCGTTCACAGGTGGCACCCGTGTTGATGAAGAGCACACGGTCAGCGGTAGCTCTGTCACGTCCAGGGCTACCTGGAGGATAGGTCACTTCGTCCAATGTGCTGCGGAAGGGGACATTCTGGATGAGGGTGTCGTGGTGGCCGTTGAAGTCGATGAGCGCCTTGTCGACCGAGTCCCACCGGACTTCCATCTTCTCAGTAGACTGCATCAACTGCGGGCTGCCCGTGATGATGATCCCGTCACTCTTGATCTGGATCGGCAGGTTGGCGTCCGCCTCGTCCGTGTACCCTACGACCTTGATGTGAACCCGACGGCCTGGGTTCCCTGCGTCCGGGTTCTGGATCTCACTGGCATAGGCCACAGCGTCGGCGAGGGAGGTGAAGTGCGGGGTGTCCGCCTCCATGTTCTCCGTCTGCCCGACGTAGATGTCGACCCGCTGATCCACGTCCACCAGCGGATACCGGAGATCATGGACCAACGGCCCTGCCCCCAAGTCGTAGCACTTGGAGATGAGGATGTGATCCTTGCTGTAGTCACCCGTGGTCAGCGGGAGCGTGTCCGACATCGCCATCGTGGGGCAGGCGGCGGACGTATCGACGTACAGGTACTTGGCGTAGGGCGCTGCCGGAGGAGCGAACTGGACGTACCCGGGCGGGATCGTGAAACGCTGACCCCGAACCAGAACAGTCATCTCTGTGTAGGTTGCCCGCACATTCAGCCCAGCAACCGTGAACGTCGGGACTCCACCTTCCAGAATCCACGAGGAGAAGAGGTCCCCGAAGTTGTCGACGTTGTCCTGCACCCCCGTATCCCGCATCCGCACCGTGACGGAACCGTCGAGGTTGTGGACAACCTCGGCACCGTCAAAACGAAGGGTACTCCCACGGGCGGCCTGCCCGTAGGTGGTGTCGTACTGGTAGTCCGTGAGCATCGTGCCCGTCGCACCCCAAGCAGGGCTTGTGTGACGACGCAGGATGGCCTTGTGGCCCGACGCCAGGAAGCTGCTCACCCCGTAGACACCGCCACCGAAGGGGTTGAGGAGGTCCGTTACCGGGTCCGTACCGCCCGAAAGACGCTCCCTTGTCCCGAAGTAGCCCCAGGTCGCCGCACGCACATCCTCGTCGGCGAAGTTCGGAGTTCCGAAGGGTGTTTCCCCCTGAAGGATCTCAACGAACCCGGCCTGCGGGATGTCCGCCGCATGGTAGCCCTCCAGGGTGATGGCGCTGGCCGTACCCCCGTCGTACCACGACTGGATGTTGGGGCCGTCCTCCAAGGGGATCATCGTCCGGCCACCATACACGTCAGCGAAGTCCGGTGACCCCGCAACGCCACTGCCACTTGCACACGCCCCAGACACCGAGGAACTGTAGGAACCTGTAACCCTGCTCCCTGTGCCCGTCTGGCCCGCCTCAAGCGTGTAGGGCACGCAGCAGGCGAAGATGATGAACTCCCCTCGGGGGTTGTCAGCGTGAACGTCTACGCCAGTGCCCATCTGCAAGGGCGAATCTGAATTTTCGGGGCTCTCAGACAGCCTGATCAGGCCGTTAGCGTAGTCCACCTCAACGAAGGACTCACCGTCGGTGCCATCACCCAGGACCATGTCGTTGGCTGCTACAGGGTGGGACCACTTCGGGGCGATGTTGCCGTTACCGTCGATCTCCGCCGCGTAGAGCACGACCTTGAAGCCCATGTCATAGAGGTTGCCCGGATTGACGCTGTTGTGGGGGCCGTTGGTAGCCGTATCGAACACAGCCTTCTCGGCCTTGTTCGGGAACGTACCGGGCCACCCGTCAATCGTCTTGGTGCTCCGCTCAATCCACCGAGGGTCGAGCAGGTTCTTGATTCGGGCCGAATCCACGGCGTCATAATCGAAGGCTGCGCTCATCCAGATAGACGAAACAGGCTCGTGGATGCTCACATCCAGGAAGATCTCATCCCCGGCAACCGTGGGTGTCTGAAGTTCGAACATTCGGTCGCACCCGAAGAGGGAACGCCCGGTTACGGGGTCAGCCTCATCGATCCTGCGGAGCGCCCAACCCCTCCAGTCTCCGCTGGCTCCAGGCTGGAAAAGCACCTCGTAGTAGCCCAGCAGCGACCCCAACCCCGCCTGGAATCCTGTGACGGGGTCGTGGACGAGTTCAGCGTTGCCTTTGACAGTGGCCCCTCGGATACAGAAGATCTTCCCTGTGTAATCCGTGTGGTCAGTGTCCTCAATGTAGATGTTCATGGTCCCGGCGATGAAGACCGTGAGGGAGGGACCTACACCACCACCACCATCCAACTTGCCGTTCATGAAGGTGATGGGCTTGGGGACAGGAAGCAAGGGGCCCTCGTCATAGACGTTCGGCCCCATCGCATTCGACCAACTGGTCAACTCCTCAACCCAGGTGCCGCCCGTGAAGTCGTCCCTCGGGTACTGCTGATCGGACCCCAGCGCCCGTGCGGGCGGCAGGATAGCGAAGGTCTTATCCTCGGACCCCGGCAGGACCACGCAACGGGAGGCCGCCGGGGTCACGATGGTGATGGACCTGATGACGGCCAGGTCCGGCAGGACAGGGATGCTGAAGTAGTCGGACAGTTGCTTGCCCTGATCCAATATGATGGAGGCATCGTCGAACGCGGCGATCCTGAAGATCTCGTAGGGGGAAAGCACTTCCAGGGGCGCACAGGCTTCGCCACCGCCTACCGTGTTGATGAACCCGTCACCGACGCCGCCCGCAGCCGCAAAGGTGCCGCCAAGGGCCCCCTCCGTGCCTGTCATAGACACGATCACGTAGAGGCCGCCAGGGTAGTCGTCCTCCCACGTAGCGGGATCGATACCGTACAGTTCCTGGATGCCCCTCGTGAGAGGATCGAAGGAGGCCAAGCCTGGGGTGCCTACGCCACTCACGTCGATGGCGGCCACGGTATCGAGGGTCAGAACGTCCGGGTCGGTGACCGCCTTGTTGTTCTCCACCAGCCACTGCCAGATCGTCCGGCGGTTCTTGATGGTGGGTCCGATCACACTGTAGGAGATGGGGCACCCAACCAGGGAGGCTCCCTTGTTGCCGATCCGGTTCGTGTTCGCCGAGTAGGGCACGAAGTTGATCTCGGGCAGGCCCATACGCCCAAGCTGGTTCGGAATCACCTGAAGCGGGGCCGGAGCCTCCGCCATGGTGTCGTTCATGATCCCCGTGGGCTGAAGGGTCCAAGACCCTGCCCACGATCCGGCCATGCCCTGTACCGCACTGGCGGCCTGGATGGATCGAGCAGCCGGGGTAGCCGGGTACTTGCCCAGCATCTCTTCCCACGGAGCCCTGCCGGACTGAGTGTGGGAAGTGATGCGGTCGGCTCCCAGCCGTGTGTTCGGGTCGCCCATGTCGTTCCTCCTGCTCTACATTGGCAGGTTATAGGCCCATTACGAGGGGATCAGCGGGTTCCCGTAAGAGTCCGTCACCTCAGAGGGGGCCAAGACCTTGATCCCACAGATGCCTCGGACCAGTCGGCTGCTGGTCGAGGGCCCCGTGGACCCGTTGAAAGTAGCACTCCCACTCTCATCCGCCTCGTGGTCGAAGTCGTAGTTGTAGGGGGTGCCTGGTGCGGGCACGCTTGACGGGTCCTTCATCAGCACCTTGACCAGCACCGGAACCTCATCCCCCTGCCCCTTGGCAAGCGTAGCCAGCGGCCCGATGTCGACCTTGATCTGGCACGTCGCTGTACCTTCCAAGGTGTCGTGCCACCAGAACGTGTAGGGACCAACCACCTGACACCCGGCTCCGTCCAGAATCGGGTCCTGCTTGTTGGGGCCTTCACCGTTCCTGCGGCCTACGTCCATCCATGTCGTCTGTCCAGGCACCTTGACCATGACAGCTACGCCGTTCGAACCCCCAGGTCCGGGAGGGCTGAACCGCAAGTCGTCCAGTTCAACGCCGGAGAGCTTCAGGTAGAGGATGTTGTCACCCACTACGTTTTCGCCCGTCGACCGGGTGCGAGCCACGTCAAAGGCACGCACGTAGACCCGGTCGCCCGTGCAGGCACTGTAGTCTGGCTGCGCCACCATCGGGTAGGTGCCGATGCTGGGCTCGTACCCACCGTTCAAGTAGTCGATCTTCGGGTACATGCAGATGCCCGCCGAGGGGTAAGGCACCGTGACCCAGTCGTTCATCGGCGGATTGCGCTCCGGGAGGCCCGCTACCTGAAGCTCCCCGGTGAGGATCGTGGCCAGGTTGCCCGTGCTGGTCTCGTGCAGGAAGTTCTGGACCCATGAGGCGTCCAACCAGCTTCCTGTCATTGTCGCACCAGCCTGGACGGGAACAGGGATTGGTCCGCCGGACCAGCCCTGCATGCCCGGGCCGACCAGTTGGTATTGACCCTCTGACACCGGGATGCCTGTCCACCGACTGTCGTAGCGGTAGATCTCGTCCAGGAACCGCTCGTCGTAGTCCTTCTCAGGAGTGACCAGCCACCCGTAGCACGCCTGCGGGGCTACCCCAGCGGGCACTCCGTTGGCGTAGATCCCGTCCCCACCACCGGCGAAGTGGAAGTTGGTCGAATGGAACAGGATGGTGTCGCTGTTCTCCAGCCCCTCACCCGAACCATCCGGGGCGCTGTAAGCGGGCTGTACCGCCTCCATCCAGTCATCGTGAGCCAAAGGCCGCCGCACGAAGAACCTCGGGCGAGCGTTCTGGGAGAAGGAGGGGTTCTCCTCATCCCCGATGAGAGTCACTGCCCCACTGAGGGCGATGTCCATGTCGTCCGCAGGCTGCGGGGCGTTGGTCTCCGAGAAGACACCGCCACCGTTCGAGCCCAGGAAGTTGAAGGGGAACTCCACTCGCTGCCACCTGGTGCCCCTTGTGTCAGTGAACGTGGCCGGGACGGTGAATGTCGGGATGCCGTCGGGCTCCCCGGTGTCCGTGTCGTAGGAGAACGGGGACAGGGACAGGAAAGCGGGGCACGGACTAGACAGTTGCGCCGGGTTGGCCGCTGCCGTCAACGGGTTGTCGTCCGTCCTGTAGCCGTCCCGCCAGGGGTTAGCTGCACCCTGCACCGTTGCGGTGAGGGTGGTGATCGTGAAGTCCGATGTTCCCGCTGTGTGGTCCAACGGGGTGAAGTATTGGACGCCGGAGACGGCCATGAAGCCGTCCATACTCCCGACCGTGTAGTCCCATGTGTCGTTCGTCACCACGATGTCGTCGTGAGTGTCCCTGTCGCCCACGAAGATGGCCGTCTTGTTGTTGTAGTACGAGAAGGAGCCGTACCCGTAACCAGGGGCCGGACCTCTCGGGGACAACTCAGTGGCCGGGTCCTCATTGACGATGTTGCCGTAGTTTTCGATGGCAGAAGCCGCTGGAGAAGCCCCATACAGTTCGTACCCTGCCGCAACGTCCCACGGCATGGTGCCGTCACGGACGAACTTCTCGAAGTCGCCCTCGGTCTTGAAGTGCATCATCCAGTAGGTGCCCTTGGGGCCTACCGAATCGGAGTCAGGCACGTAGAAGGAGTGCCGGAACCGGGCAACCTGCCAGTACCAACAGTCCTGTCCGAGGAGATTGGAAAGAAGATCGGAGGATCCTTCCCCTGAGTCGTCGAGAAGGGGCGCATAAGCTCCCGCAAAAATCAGCTTGTAGACACCAGGAGTGACTTCCTCGACCCAAGTGTCATCGTCATCGAACTCTGCCTCAAGGGCAAAGTACCGTGCGGTCTCCTTGGTTTCCAAGGGATCGATACCCCGAGGGGTGTACTGGAGTCCGATGTCTGACCCGTACCCTGCCAACACAGGGAGCCGGTACGAGAAGAAGTTCGTGTCGAAGATAAAGCTCAGGCCCAAGTACGGGAGAAATCCGTACAGGAGCGGGATCAGCGCCGGGTTATCGTAGGCCGTGATGTCCGCTCCCAGAATCGGGATGCCGTAAGGAGAGATGTTGCCCTCCCCTGCTGCGGGGTCGGTGCCCAAGCGTACCTGGCCAGGCCCCGGGATCTCCGAGTCCGCCTTGCGGTTAGCCCCCTGCACACCGTCACCGTCAAAGTCATCCCACGGGTCGGGCAAGGGCTGCCCGTCAATGGACGAGACGCCGGAGAAGATCTCGGCCAGGTTGTACTGGCCACCGGCCCTGCCAGGGTAAGCGAAGGGATCGTAGGATCCCTGCTCGTCCACACCGGGTTCGAAGATGCCCCCGGGCTCACCGTCACACATGACGGGAGCGCCCACAGAGTCATCCCAGTGGATACAGTCGCCGCCACGGATGCCCTGCCCCAACAGGATGGCCGCCGCACACCTGGTCAACAGATCCTGCGCCAGGAAGGCAGCCACGTCTCCGTCATAGGGCCACCAGATCAGGGCCAGAACACCCCTGTCCGCCGGGTACAGCATGGTGCTGACACACGCAGGGATGACCCCCATTGAGAGGGGGAACATGCTTGCTGTCCTCACCACGTCCGTACCGTCCGAGAAGGCTCCGGCTCGTCCGTAACCGTCACCCCCACCGATCACGGTGCCTACATTCCACAGGTCCCCGAAGCGGAACTCAAAGTGGGGGTCAGAACCCCTCTGGTCATCACCTGCCTGATAGTTTTCACTGTTCCAATTCGGTAGCAGACCCATAGGACGGGTGTAGAAATCCACTGCCGGGGAGGGAGGCGTGAAGTAGTAGGGGTAGATGTAGTCGGGTTCGTTCTCGTCCTCCTGACCGCTGAAGATCCCCGTAATCGGAACCGTGATGCTCCCCTGTTCGACCAGGTTCGAGTCGATCAACCCAAGGATGCCCCAACCAGGTAGGTTGGACGTAAAAGGCACTCTGAAAGAACCAGGCGGGACACCCATCTCATACGGCTGGATCTTGAGTCCCGCCATGAGAGCGTCCAGGCTCTGCTCGACGTTCCGTGTCCCCAACAGGTCAGGAGCATCGTCTACGCTGATGGCCGAGGCGGGGTGTGCTCCCACGGGGTCCTGGATGTGCGCTTTCAGGGCTGCCGTACCCCCACCGCCCACGTCCGGGATGCTGTCGTCACCTTGGACGTAGCCCTGTCCGGGCGCAACCATGCCGAGGTGGAAGTCGGACTCAGCAGGAGCGGCCTTGCCAGGTCCCGTCGTGATCGTCCCGGGATCGATGTCCTTACGAGGCATTACCTACACCTCCTCGCATACCCGGTCTCCAACGAGCAGCAGGAGGTTCCGTGTCCGGTACACCCCCACGCTCATACGGTTCTCGGTGTCGTTGAATCGCACGTTGTTGTCCGTGTCTAGTTCGACGAACTGGGACAGGACGACCAACAGAAGCTCGTCCTTGCGGAACAGAAGGCCGCCGTCTACCCCAGGAGTGTCCTCCACAGCCCTTGCCACGTAGGGGAAGAACACCTTGTGCCGGGTCGCCCCGTACAGGGGCTGTGACAGGATGGTCGGGCGGTAGGCCGTCTCGTCCATGTACGGGTAGAAGGCCCTGAACTCGAAGTCCTTGCGGGGCTTCTCCTCGTTGGCCGTGCCGCCGATCTCCTGCACGTCCTGACCGTCTGCCGGTACGAAGGGGTGCAGGGACAGCAGGCCCGTATCAGCGTTGAAGTCGTCCACCGTGATGCTGGCCGTGGCACAGAAGAACCACTCTCCCGTGGTCCCTGCGATCTCGTCCGGGTCCAGCGGGGAGCCGTCATTGATCGGGATCTGGTCCAGCGGGGCCACATAGGGGAAGGCCGTATCCACGGACCCCATGCCTACCTGACCCGTCCACAGATTCTCCGCCATCAAGAGCGGCTCAACGTGCAACGTGGTGGGCAGCGTGCCGTCACCCGTCGTTCCGATGTCCCCCTCCTTGACGCCCGCCGTTTGCGGCGAGTTGGAGCGGAAGTACACGGCGACCTGGTAGCCACCGCCCGATGCACCGTAGTTGGGGATCGGGTCCTGCGGGAAGTACTGCACCTCACAGAGGCACTGGTCATCGGACAAGTGGGCTGCTGTCACGACCTTGCGCTGGCTGTCCCCGAACGTGGTGGCTGTTTCGTCCACCGCCACGGGGGCTCCGGCCACTAGGTCCTCTACTGCCACGGAGTTGCCCCCGATAGGTCCGGTACCAGGAGCGTAGCCCCGAATACGCCGGGGCGTATAGATGTCCGTGGTCGTCCGGCTCACCACCTCGTCCGTCACCGGCACACCAGGGTGTCTGTCCCCAACCGCATGGCCCGAGGTATTGTTGGCCGTGTAGTCCAGTTGGATCTCCCTGTACCCGAACCGGAACGCCGGGGCTTCCAGGGTCTCAAAGTCGTTGGGACGCTGCGTGACGTCGTTCTCAAGGAGCGGGCCAGGCCCAGCACCCTCGATGTGGCCGTAGACAGCGACGTCCGGGACCAGATGCATGTCCGTGGTGTCTGTCGCTCCCACATCGCCGTTCGGATAGGTGATCTCCACCTCGACGAAGATCCGCCGTGGCGAACCGCTGAAGGGTGCGGCTACCCTGCCCACCATCTGGTAGTTCAGGTTGCCGGGGTCTCCACCGTTCACGACTCGGTCGTTCTGGTCGAGGTTGACTGTCAGGTGACCTGTGCCCAGGCCCTGCACGAGACCCATCTCCACTTCCTGCGTACTTACGGGCGTCCCGTGGTGTCCGTCGTCGTGGTAGATGCTCAGAACGTCCGTGATGACTGTTCCGGGCGGAGCAAAGTGGGTGAAATTGGGCACGCCCCCGAAGGAACCGCCTCCGCCTGTTCCACCGTCAAAGACTCCGCCGAGGGTCGTCACGTCCAGGTTGCCGAGGTCCAAGTGGAGGACGTCGCCCTCGTACCATGTGATCCCCGGCCCCGCCTTGGTGACGTACTTGCCGGTGTTCACCGTGCCAGGGGCCACGATGGGCCCAGCCGGACGGTCGCCCGGGTAGAACGAGAACACGACCCGCTCCACAACGGACTGAGACCCGAACCGGCGGGCAACGTGATCGAAGTCCCGGATACCCACGCCCCGAGGGGTGTCGCCGGAGGTGTTGTTGTTGCCGTCGGCGATACGCCCGATCTCGTTGCAGATCAGGTAGCGGGTGGACACATCCCCAGAATCCCCGCCGAGGTCCTGCTTGCTGGCCGTGTCCATCTGCCAAGTCCGCAGGTTCCCATCCATGAGGGACTGCATCTGGTACTGGACCTCGCTGGCCAGGTCCACACCGGGGAAGATGACGTGCCGCCGCAAGTCGAGGACGTTTCTCTCAGTGATGACGTCACAGTACTCAGCGTCGGGCCTGTCGGACGCTCCCGCCGAGATCGGCCCGATGACACCGTTGTACCCACCGTGCTGGTAGGTCGGGGCACCGTTGGCGTTGGACACGGGCTCAAAACCCCTGATCACAGCCGCCGCGTCCGAGGCGTCATTGTGACGGAACAGGAAGGCGATGCCGATGGCGTACACGAAGCCGTCCACCGACCCGAGGTCCTTGGCCGCCTGCTCCGAACCGTCTCCGGCGATCCACAGACCCGAATCCTGGATGCCGTACTCCACGGCGGAGGAATTGCCCCACACGGTTGCCTTGTCTGCCGGAACGAAGGGGTAGAAGCGCCCACCGCCCACGTTGACCGCAGAAGCCACGTCGCTCCGGGTGCCCTGTGCGTACACAGCGGCAGAGGGTCCGGCGAGCTTGTTGGAGAACCCGTCTGGGTGCTTCTTCCAGTTGATGGCCTCAGTCGCTCCGGTGTGCCGGATGCGGTACTGGATCTGACCCCGTTGGGCTGTCTCGGCGTTCACGACCGGATCGACCATCTGATCGTCCAGCCACGTAGGCTCAGGGGAGAGCACGTTGCCGTGTCGGTACAGCTTGTCCTGCCCTGTGGCGGGCTTGTTCGTCCTGTCCGCCCCACCTGTAAAGATAGGCCCAGACAACGCCAGAGCGCCCGCTGCGGCGGTCTCCGCAAGGGAGATGGTGTTCCCACCCACACCGGCCTCGACGGCCTGTAGGACTACGGTGTCGGAGTAGGGCCGTGCCGCTACGAGGGTTGCGAAAGAGTTGGTGGCCAGGTTGACCGCTGCGGCGATGTTGATCGCCGTGAGGTTGGCTGTGGCCTCGATCTCAAACTCGTCGATGGCAGGAGCACCAGCTACTGCGGTCAGGACGAGGCCGCCGATGAGAATGGTAGCACCCGCCGCCAGGAGGCTGATGTCCGTGATCTCCACGTAGCCCGTCGCCTTGGGGCTGGGTGCCACGAGTGCCCGGAACACCTCCAGGAACAGGAAGTCCGTCCGCTTCACGGTGCCGTCGGTGCCATCGTAGATGGTCGGCGACTCCAGGGTGATCAGGTTCCAGCCCTCGGTGCGGGTGTACGTGTACTCCACAACGATGGGCATCCCGGCCACGATGGCCTCAAGCCGGGGCAGGAGGATAGCGTTGAGCAGCGTCCTGTCCGGGAGGATGCCCGACCCGTCGTCCGCCTCGCCACCGCCTACGGACCCACCGATGGATCCTACGGAATCACCGCCAACAGACTCACCCACGGACCCGCCCACTGAGGTGGGTTCACCGACGGAACCGTAGGCACCGCCCAAGGAACCGATGGAGTCACCCACGGAGCCGGAGCTTGGGGAGTCATCCACAATGCCGTCGGGGGCATGCTCCAGAACGTAGTCACAGAGGGAGTCGTAACGGGTCTGACCCCGCAACCAGCCGGAGGGAACCTGCCAGCGGCGGAGGAGGTAGTTCTCGAACCAAGCGGCGTCCTGCCCAAGCTGAAGCTCTGAGTCCAGAACGGGCTTGCCGGACTGCCAGATGATGGAGTCGAAGGAACGGTCGCCCGGACGCACGTATCGGGACACGGTGTTGGGTGTCTGGACCGTTGCGTCGGACTCATTCAGCCCGGGATAATGCTTGTCGTGGTCCTTTACAGCCATGCGTATCCCTCTTCAGCCCAAACTAGAACGTGAAACGCCAGGTGATCGTCAGCAGAGCCGTGGAAGGCTTGGTCACCACCCCAAAGGTGAGGTAGTTCGCCATCAGATCCTTGGCACTCACGTCGATGGTCGGGTCGTAGTCTGTCGGCCCGTTCTCGATGGGATTCTGCACTGCCGGGTTGTCCGAGTACGGGCTGATGACGCCCATCTCGTTCAACGGCCCCACCGCCTCTGCCTCCCCGTAGGTCGTCGTGAAGTCCACGATATGTGTGGGGTAAGCCACCGCCACGCCACTCTCGTCCCTGAAAGTGGACGAGGCGAACGCCTTACGCTGGATCTCACTGTTGAGGCGGCGCTGCTCTTCCGTCGGTGCATCCGGGGAGAGGACGTTGCCTGTAGCCCCGGTGCCGATGGTCAGCATGCGGAGACCGTTGTTGCGGTTCGCCACAGGCTGCTGGCTGTCCTTCATCTGACGGGCGGCCAGAATCCCGGCGTCCAGCGTGATGACGTTCTCCCGCTCGAAGTGATGCAGCACATCTCCCGTCCGGGCATCCGTCATGTGGAAGATGAAGAACCCTCTGGGCTTACGAACGGTCTCCGCGTACCGGAACTCCAAGCCCATCTTCATCCCGGTCTTGGGCCGGGGGAAGCGCTCCGTAAGGGGTCGTCGGTTCATTGTGTCACTCCTCCTATCAGGCCGCTCTCATAGCCCGACTATTGTTACGGGCCCACCGGGATCAGGGTGAACTCGATCAACTCGTCCGTCGGCGAGGGCCATGTCTCTTCCAACGGGGTCTCGGTCGTACCTGCGCTGCCGGTGCTCTCCCCTACACTACCAGCCCCGCTCAGTACGGAGCGCAACCTGATATGCCATTCGACACGCTGCTCGATGTGGCCCTCTCCACGTCCGGCCACCGCATTGTGGGACGGAGCGTTGGGCCACAGGACAGCAGATCCAGGTCCCAGCGTGCCTCCCAAGGGGGCCTCACCGATGACCTTGCCTGTGTCATCCACTACCGGCCCCATGTATCCGCCGCCCGAGGCGTACAGGAACTGCCCCGGCATACCGCCGCCCTGCTGGACCTCAAAGGGCACAGCCTTCGGGACGGGATAGGGCTGCCAGAACATGGTGCCGCTGAACTCGTACTCCTGCCTGTCCTCGCAGAACGGGTGGATCAGGTTCGTGTCCCCGCCGTTGTCCACCTCGTAGAAGGAGAGGTCCTCGTACTGAGTGCCTGGGGTGTCCTTGAACCCGGCGATGGGGTAGCCGCCTACGGAGGCCCCTGCACCCACGGAATCGTCCGGCCCAAGTCCCGTCGCCCCGACTGACTCGTAGTACTCTGCCTCTCCCACCATGCTCTTGGGGATCGGCGGAGTGCCCTCGTTCAACAGGGTCACGCCATCCAGGAGCGGCTGGTTGAGCAGGTAAGTGTTCGTTACCGGCTTGCCAGGGATGAACACGACGGTGACAGAGGCGTGGTCGCCGGAGAACGTGAGTTCGTTGCCCGCCGAGTCCGTCCCCAACGTGATCAGTTGGCCGTGTTCACCGAGGGTGAAGTCCTCGTGGGTGAAGATGGTCTCCCCGTCCACGACCTTCCAGATGCTATCGGCATACAGGTGTGCCGGACGCAGGGTCACCCGCTTGTTGTCCAGCGTCTGCACGCTGACCGTCTCCATCGCCCTGTCCCGGGTGATCTCCCCGCTGGCGATGACATTGAAACGGTTGAGGAGCATGCCCGTCGGGGCGAAGAAGTCCTCGGTCGGCACCTTGAAGAGACGGTAGCGGACGTAAGACCATCGCTGCTGTGTGACACTCTCCCACTGAGGAGCGCCCCACTGGACGAACCCGAAGGTCGAGGAGACCGTGGGGATGTCCCCGTACAGCATGTTGATCCAGGCCGCAGAGGGTTCCGATGTCGTCGTGATGAACCCGGAACCCGGGACACCCGGCGTCGAGGGCACGTAGTACGGGGGAGCCGGAAGATCAGGCCGGTAGACGGAGACACCCCAACCAGGCGTCCGCAAGATGCGGACATCCATGATCGTCTGCCAGTCCATGGGCTCGATGACAGGCCCCACCTCGGACGAGTTGGATGCCGTCGTGGTGTCCGTCCGGGGGATCTCCCAGTTGTCGATGTTCGAACGGTCGCCGCCTCTCCACACACCCAACGTGCGGAGGGAGCCCAAAGGCTCCATCATCGAGTAGGAGAGGGAACGCCACCGCACAATGCTGGCCGTCCCACTTGTCGCCCCGGCTCCGAACAGGCAGCGGGATGTTCCCGTGCCGCCCCCGAAGCTGGTCAGCGAGAGTGTGGGGCTCTGGATCGTGTCATCAATGGACAGGACGACGCCACCGTTGCTGGCCACGACTCTGTAGGTGTGGAACTCCCCGTCATCCCAAGCGAATACGAAGGAGTGGATGGTGCCGCCCATCGAATCCACGAGGGCCACACGTCCAACCAGGAGCCGGACCTCCACGTAACCGTGGAAGGGGGCGTCCTCCGCCTCTCCAGCGAAGAAGATCCCGGTGTCATCGCCGACCGCTGTGTAAGAGTCCACAGCCAGACGGGCCTCAAGGATCCGGTCACCGCCGTCCGGCACGTCCGGGTTAGCCGTCAAGGAGGCCGAGTACCGATGGATCTGCCCTGCCTCAACCGTCGTGACCAGGTCGGCCTCGTGGGAAGCGGCGGAACCGTCGGAGGCGGCCACCAGGGCCCAGCCCTGGTCTGTCGGTAGGAGCATCCCGGCGATGCTCTCCACCGGAAGGTCGATCAACCGCCTGTACGGGTGGGAGAAGCCTTCCCTGTACAGGAGCGTAGCCAGCCGGACCTCTCTCGTCCCATCATTCAGGACGATCTCAGCGTCTCCGGCCCCCAAGTTCCCCGAATCGGCATGATACTGTGCCCGGAGGTCCAAGTTGGAGTCTTGGGTGAAGAACGGCTCGATCCTTTCGTAACTGTACCCGAAGTTTAGGGATGCATTGGCCGATGTGGACTTGAGAAGCAAACTCCCGCCCGAAGTTTCGGCAAACCCGAACGCCTGACGGGTAAACCACTCGTCGTCCGTGTCCAATTCCGGCAGGAGATCCATGTTCGTGGCGGTCGTGAGGGCGTGCCCTCTGATGGTGCTGGCGTCCGGTACAACGCCGTAGCGGACGAAAGACCATGTGCTCTGATTCTTAGCTGCTCGGCTAACACCACCCCAAAACGCCTGCCCCGTGTAGTCCGTAGACAGAAGCAGTGTGGTATCAGCGGGTTGCGGGACGGTCGGGGCTGTTCCGTCCAGGGTGACCAGAGTCATTGTGGTCGACCCGGACATGGTGAGCACGGCGCTCTTCGAGTCTGGGTCCACCGTCAGCCGGTAGGATGCCAGGCTCTCGCTCCACTTGGTCTCAAAGTAGAGTTCCGGGTCGTTGTTCCCGTAGTGCCGGACGTTGGCCGGGAACGTCCCGGAGATCGTGAGGGTGGTGGTCCCGTCACACTGGGCCACAGCGTTGGTGATCGTGTAGACGCCAGCCTGCGGCCCGGTGAGGATCTGGAACTGTGCGCTCGCCGCCAACCCCGAGGGGATCTCACTGGTGGTCACGGAGAGCGTGCTCTGGGTAAGCAACGTCGCCGTGGTGTGCCCGATCTCCCAGGAGGCAAGCTGCTCCGGGTATCTCGGGTCCAGAATCATCCCGACGTGCTCAAGACCGTTGACCAGCAAGGCCCCGGCCATGAACAACTCGTAGTTGTTGTGGATGCCGAAACCGACCCCTGTGAACACACCGTCCACCGTGTAGGAGTCCACAATGAACCGGGCCACCATGTTGATGGTGGAGGGGAACGTGAGGTCCACTTCCCGCCAGTACAGTGCTGCGTCTTCGTTCGAGTCATCGCTGACTGTGTAAGTGCCGTCGCCGTTGGGTGCCCCACCGTCGGTGCCTGTGAGGATCCATACGGGGTCGTCCAGCAAAGGATCGACGATCCCCTCGTAGGCTACAGACACGCCCTCGGGCATCCGCTCAAAGGCGTCCGTGGACGTGCGGAAGGGGCTCTGGTTGAGCAACAGGGTCGTCGGGCTGTTTGTCAGCGCCGAGTAGTCCCGCTCGAAGCCCATGTAACGGTGACCGATGTGCAACGGGGTCGGATTGACCAGCGGCCCCAGGACGGTCCCGAAGGGGAACCTGGTGATCGAGGCCGCACCCTTCGGGTGAGTGGCGTCCTGGACGGCGTAGCCAGGGTGTACGGGGAAGGTGTTGCCCTTGTCCCTGTCCCACTGGTTCAGCACGAGGCCCTCAGTGTTGAGCGCCTGGAACTCCATCACCGGCTTCTTCTGCCACTTGTAGTCGACCTGGACGTCGATCATCCCCGGCGGCATCAGCGGGATCGGGATCGTAGTCCACACCTGACCGATCCAGGGGTTCACGTCCTCAACTTCGATGGCCGTCCCGTTGACCAGGACAGACACGTCCTGCTTCGTGGCTGGGGTAGCGTCACCCCAATCCTTGACCAGCGGCCCCTTCTCCGTCAGGAGGGTGTCCCTCGTAGCCGTCGTGGAACCTGTGAAGGTGGACGTGTGCTCGTGGGCGAAGTTCCACACCCCCGAGAAGACCGTTTGTGTGGCCGTGACATTGACATCCCAGACCTGAACGCCGTCTACCCGCACTGCCTCGGCAGGCATCAACCAGGTAACCCGAGGTCCGTCCTCAGAGGGTTCCGTGAAGTTGGAGAGCGCCGTGGACATGAGCGGGTGCTCATTCCACAGGACGGTGTAGATCCCCGCCAGCATGTTGCGGACAACGGAGACCGTGTTCGTACCGGACAGCCAAGCGGCCTCGACCTTCAGGGCATAGGCACCGCACTGCACTGTGATCCAGTAATCGTCGAGCACCTTGTTGAAGGTGAGTTCGATCCTGACCCCTGTACCTACCGGGCCGTCCTCCACCGTGAGCGTACCCAGCCGGAAATCCGCCAAGCCGCTCAGGGGCGGCGAGTATGTGGCCTGCTGTGCGTTGAACGTAAAGTCCACCCGCATGGTCGAGTCTGGCAGGAGATGGTTGTTGTAGGCCCCCGCACGCTCCCGGAACTCCCAACCGTAAGCCCGTGTGGAGTACCGGAGCAGCCGGAGGTAGTCACCTGGGAGGGACGCCCCGCCCAACGGGTTCAGTTCCTCACCGTCACAAGTCTCGGACGCCGACGGGAGTGTGGACCCGTCATAGGTCTGTGAGTAGGCCGGAGACACGTAGGCCGTGTACTCCAGTGAAGTCATGCCCATAACGGACAGGAAGCTCTCGGTGTAGTCCCCGCCGTAGGGGAACTCTGCCGAAAGCGGCGTCAAGAGCACCGGGAACTCCGGCGAGGACTCAAACCTGTAGGAGCCCATATCCTCCAGGGAGTCTCCAGAACCTACCGACCCGCCCGTGGAACCCACAGACGCCATCGTCGCTGAACCCCCACCAGGGAGCATCGGGTAGCGCCACTTGAACAGAAGCTGCTCACCGTTCCCGGACGGGGTCACCTCGTAAGGAGGCGCTGCCCCCCTTGTCAGGAGCGGGATGGTGATCGGTAGGAGGGGCGAACCGTTGAGGTCCGTCGGCCCCACCGCACTGATGCTGTACGCTCCGCCCTGTGTTGTGCCCTTGTGCCGCACGATGACGGACGTCGGGGCTGCAAGGCTATCCCAGGCCCCAATGCTGCCACGGGTGCCCACAGTGACAGACTCGGTCTCTGTGGTGGCGGCATAGCTCATCGCCGTCAGGATGTACGAGGCGGGGTCTAAAAGGGCCGGGTTGTCCTCGTCCATCTCCTCGGAGAAGAAGACCTCGATCTCCCACGCAGAGATGCTGACCGCTCCGGTGATCCGGGGCGGGACTGTGTCGATGCTGCCGTAGGAGCCTAGTCCGTAAGGGTCGCCACCGTAACCGCCCTCAAGGGCAAGGTCAGGAGCGCCGCCCAGGTCCAGCACACAGCCGTAAGGGCCAAGACCGTAGGGCGTGCCAGCCGGAGGGGCCTCGTAAGGGCTAGAGGCCCACCCCACGCCGCCAAAGCCCGCACCCACCGGCTGTGTGGAGCAGTCCACAACGGTCTCGCCAGGTAGGGGGAATGGACCGAACCCGTAGACGCTTGTGCCAAAGCATTCTGCGGGGTCAGTGGTGTGAAGCTCACCCGCCATGGGACCTCATCAGACTGAGTACCAGACCCCGGAGTAGTAGCAGAGGTTGAAGGCTGAGTTGTTCACAGCCATCGTATAGGCCCCACCGCCGCCGAGGCTGGCATCGAACACGTTACCCCCGCCGCCTGTCGTGAGGGTGATGTTGTTGACCGCAGCGTTGCCCCCCGCATCCTTCACTGATGCGATCTGGCCCTCAGAAGGGGAAAGCGGCATGTGAACCGTGGGGGACACGAGGGTCGTATCGGCCAGGACGAGGCGGTTGTCGTTCGTCATCTGGTACGGAGTCGCCGAGGCCAGAGGATGCACGTCCCAGACGTTGCCGCCTCCGCCGCCCCCGCCCCCGATGAAGTAGCCACCCTGGATGGTGACGTTGCCACCGATGGAGGTTACGTCGCCCGATGCCTTGGCGGTCGTCCCCCGTGCGTACACTGTGATAGTGCCCGTGGTGTTCGAACCGTCGAACACCACGTCGCCGTCGAGGCTGCTGTGGGCCAGAGTGGGCTCAAACGACTGGGTGGATCCCGTGGGACACTCGTACCGGAGGGCCCCGCCTGATGCACCCCCGAAGGAGTGGGTGAACGTCAAGCCCAGGTCCCCTTGCACACGGGCACCCCAGCCGCTGGCGTGATACCCCTCCAGGATAGAGTAAAGAAGGAATGAGGTGGCGTCTGCGCCTTCTGCGATGTACCCGGAACCGCCTGTTGCGGTAGACCGGACCAAGATCCCCAAGCATCCATCTTCGAGGGCTGCCCCACTGTAGGAGAAGCTGTCCTGAGTGCCGTTGAAGGCACTGTCGAAGGCGATGAATCCGCCAAGGCTCCCAGGACGAACCCCGATACCGCAACCCTGCGTGCCAAGCTTTGTGGCCGAACTCAGTGCTGTGAAAGCCACGATGCCGTCGAGGCCCAAGGCCGGGTACGTGTTGGCCTCTGCACTCTCCAGTTGGATGCCGTTGATGGCACAGTACTCGAAGGCGCTGGCAGGCGTCGTCATGCCACCTGTCGCCAGGTGCATGCCCTGTGCGGAGCCAGAGGGGACCCTCACAGTTACGGAACCGACCCGGAACAACTCCGTCGCCAGGAGCATCAGGGAGGCAAGCCCTGCGTCCCTTGCTGCAAGGTGAATCCAGGGCTTGAGGTCCAGGGCTTCCTCGTAGTAGCCCGGGGCCACCATGATCCAGTAGGGGTCCAACTCGGACGGGGCAGGCTCACCCCGACCTACAGCGCCCTCTGCGTAGGCGATGGCGTCATTGATGGATGAGAAGTCGCCGAATCCGACCGCCCGGATACGGAACCCGGACTGGTCACGGGCCACCGAGTCAGGCCCCGGCATGCGGATGATGTTGTCGGGGTCATTCGGATCCGCTGACCTGTCACGCCCCCTGTTGGCATCCACGTACAGGACACGCCCGCTGGTGGAGGTGCGCCGGACGAGTCCCATGATCCGCTGAAGGTTCTGGTTCTGGTCGTTGGCCCAGCCTTCGGGGCTGGCGTCCACGGGTACGACGCCGGTCTGATCCCGGCGCTCACCCGCTGCCACGAGCTTGATGTCGCCGAACGTAGTCATGAGCCGCAGACGGATGAATGTCGTCGCCTCTGTCGGCAGCCCTGCGTCTACAACGAGGCGGAGAAGGTAGGCCCCATCCCAGTCGATGTTGAACTTGCAGGTCCGGGAGGTACTCCCCTCGGGGGGTAGAAGGGCGGCCAGGGAAGGCGTCCCGTCAAAGTTGTTCCCGGAAGCTGACACCGGGCCGGAGGAGTCCGGGGTGAACGCCAACGCCCAACTGTAGCTGTTCGATTCGTAGACGGACTCACAGACAACCTGATACCCCTTGCGGAGATCGTCCCGGCTGGAATCCGTCGTGACCGACCCGACCTGGGTTCCCCCGGGCGAATCGTATAGGGTAACTCGGATGCTGGCAGGCATAGCTTCTCCTCACGGTCTCCGACCTCATACAGGCCGGGGTATAGGCCAATCAGCGGAAGAAATAGGACGAGACATCGTCCGCCCTACTCCTCGGCACCTGCACCCCCAAGCGGTCCACCTGGACCGTATAGCTCTGGTCCGTTCTCTCAACAGGCATCCTCGTCTGGAGGCGTAGGATGCTGTGGGCCACCCGGACCTGCGTGAACGTAAAGAGGGTGCCGTCCACGGTTCCAACGGGGCCGCCGTTGAGCCCAACCAGGGTCTTCAAGCGGTAGCTCCCTGCGTTGGATCCCTCCGTGATCGTCAGGATGTCACCCTCGGGGGCCAGAGCCCAGTTCTGGGAGGTGTCTGTCAGAACGTCCCCTGCTACCGTCACCGTGCCGCTCAGGCCACTGACCGTCGTGTAGGCCCGTGCGGTAGCGTCGTCCCCCACAGGAAACGCACGCACCTCATCCACCACGTAGTGGCCGATCTGTCCCCGCCCACCGACGGACGAGTTAGGCCCTGCCTCAATGAAGAGGTCCGCACCAGGCAGCACCTTGGCGAAATCCCTCGTGGCGTCGCTGAACAAGGTGCGGTCGTTGAGGGACACGCCCTCTGTGCCGGTGATCTGCCTGGAGCCCAAGCAGTACCGCCGCCAGTCCTGGTAGTAGTAAGTCTCCATGTCCAGCGTCATGCTGTCCGAGAAGAACGGGGCGAAATTCTCAGTGAACAGGAAGCGGAAATCGTAGAGCGTGTGGGCGGGTTTGAGCGCCCGCATCACGATCTCCAGGTTGTTCACGAAGGTGAAGGGGTCTTCAGGGAAGTCCTCCAGCGTGATCTCAACCCCACCGACCGTGATCGTCCGGCTCTCCGTGACACTGATCTCAAACGTGTGCTGATCGGCCCACGTCCAGGCCGAACCAGGCGTCGTCCGGGCGGCGACCGACTTCTCTAGGACCTGGACGATGCCGTCCGTCAAAAGCTCGACGCCGGACTTGATCGTGGCCGTGGTGGCACCAGCCAACAGAAGCTCCACCATCCTCTGGAGGAACTCCCTGTAGGTCAGGTCGCCGCTGATCGACGGCCAGTCACCTGTTCCTGCCCTCAGTCCGGCGTCGGGGAACACCATGGCCCCGATGATCTGGTACAGGACCTCCGACCGGGTGTAGTCGTAGCCCGAGTCAGAGAAGATCTCCTGTGCTGTCACCTGGAAGTCGGCGATCCGCTCCGCCGCAGCCTGGAACTGGATCGTGTAAAGGGGGCCGGTGATCTGCGAGACGTAGTTGCTGGGCAACACCTGGAGGAAGGCCGCCATGATGCGGTCGACCTGCCCCCGCACCTGTGTCTTACGGGGCTGGCTGTCTTCCCCAAACGGGGCCGGGTTCTGCGGTAGCAGGCCCGGGACGACGTTCTTGTCAGCAGGCTTGTCCGCCATCAGTCAGCCCCCGTTACTCGTGCCTTGTAGTCCGTGTCCTCGTCGTAAGCGAACTCCAGGTCGCCGAGGACAAGGTACTCCGTCGGCCCGGGCTCAATGTTCTGGACCCCGCTGTCCGAGTAGACCGTGTACGTCACCGTGTACTCACGGGACGAAGGATCCTCGCTGGCCGGGAGGCACACCAGGATGCGTCGGGACGTTTCCCCTGTATATCCGGGGATGTCCACGCCATCGTTGCCGATGATGTAGGCCCCGTAGTCGGCGTTCTTGACCGGGATGCCGTTGTAGTTGGGGGCCGTCTCGTACAGGGTGAACGGGTCATCGCTCCCGAACACGCCCTTCACGTCGTTGCTCTCTCCGCCTGAGTTCATCGTGCCGGACTCCAGCGGGGTCTCCAGGATGTAGACCGACCTGACGTCGCTCGACCAGCCCTCGATCTTCGTCCAGTTGGCGGCGTCCGCCGTCGGGATCTCCTCCCGGACAACCAGGGAGCCATCAGTCTTGGCCACCTCAATGAGCGGAAGGTTGACGTAGGACACACCGGCCACGGCGTCGATGACGTTGATCACGTCGGACATGCGGACGGGTTGGCCCAAAGACAAGGCCCCGAAGAGGCGGCCCAGGGCGGTCCTGACCAGGCCGTCGACCGTGCTCTGAACGCTGCCCTTCGTCATTACGATGGTCGCTGCGATGTCCACGCCCACCGAGATCGCTTCCTTCGTCACAACGTCCGCCGTGATGTGGCGCTCGTCGTCCACCTCACCCTGCACAACGGACACGATGGAGTTGGTGCGGTAGGTCACAACGAAGTTCTCGTCGTGGCTGTAGTCCACGACAACGGTATCTCCCGAGGAGATCCTGGAATTGGGGGTCAGGATGAACCCAAGCGGGTTGTCGCCGCTCTCTGGCACGAACGTGTAGTCGGGGTCCCCGTCGGGATCCAAGGGGCTCGTGAACTCCGTCACCCTGTCCACTGTGTAGATCGCCACCGTCAGCGGGTTGATGCCCAGGTTGTTGAGGTACTCGGTGCCCTCCAACACAACGTGGGACTCCCCGGTCACCTCGATAGGATCCCCGGAGGGAACAGTCAGGTCCGTCGCCCCTGTGATGGGGTCGATGACCTTCAGGTAGTCCCCGGCCTCTGTGGATCGGCCCAAGCCCAACGGGTAGCCGCCCGGGTAGAGCTTGTACGCTGTAGAGGACACAACCCCCGTCACGCCCCCCTGCAAGGACAGAACGTCGCTCACCGGCTGACGGGGGAACACGTAGCGGTCGCTCGTGCGATAGCGGTAGGCCCCACGGAACACGTCCGTGACGCTGACGTTGGCCGGGTCATTGTAGGCGGAGGACAGTTGGATGCCGTCCGGCGGGATGATCGTCACGTCCGTAAGGTCGAACACCCGGCCCGTCGTCTCGTCCGTGAACTGGAAATCCCAGGTGGGCTTGTCCAGCATCTCGATGAGGGGGTTGTCGGTCGTCAGGCTCGGGTTGACCGCCCGGAACTTGAGGTTCTGGATGTTCCCCACGGGCTCAAACTGGCCGTACCTGTCAGCCGCCTGCACGATCTCAAAGCTGAAGGCGAAGCTGTCGGTCACCGTGGCCAGGTTCTGCCCCCGGACCCAGACGTCCACTTTGCCGCCCGTGTGCCGCTGGAGGTCCGTGTCCCAGTCCCGCTGCATGAGCGGGTGTCCGGCGTCTACGACGTTGACCTGGAGGACCCCCGGCGTGTCGATGGCGATCTGCGTGTAACCGCGGTACCGACCCGAATCCACAGAGGACAGGAGGCCGTCGGCCCGGACTGCAAGCTCCCGGTTCGACTCTTCGTCCCGGCCACCGAACGTGGCGGCGCTGTTGGCGCAAAGCACACCAGGAGGGCCGTCCACCATGGTGTTGATCTGACCCGCCGCCAGGTTCCCTGCGGTTCCGGGCTGCTCCGCCTGGATGAACACGGTGATCGAATACCGGCCCGTGGCGGGGTCGTAAGAGGACCCCGCACCGGACGGGGTGATCTCACCCGAAGAGGTAGCCCTGAAGCTCGCTGACCCGCCCTGAGCCTTCTGTCCGATGACAACAGTACGGGTCGTGTTGGGGCGGGCTGTCGTGAAACACGCCAACTCTCCCCGTGCCCTGGACCCTGTGTGCCGGATAACGCCCCTGCGGGACGCCAACTGGTCGAAGGCGTTATTGATCATGTTCTGGACGTCGATGTCCGTCCGCAAGTAGAACGACTGCTTCAACGCCAGCTTGTAGGCCGACTGCGTGACCGGGATGGGGTCTCCCGTGTTACCGGGGTCGTCAATGGCCAGCAAGGTGGCGAACGACTGGGCCGCCTGCAAGAACCCGATGATGAACCGGATCCGCTCGGCCTCCGTGGCGAAGGGCTCGATGAAGGTGTCCCGCAGGACTGTTCCCGGCTTCACGTCCAACTCGGGCTGCGTCCTGTAGATGGAGAGCACCGTGTCCTGCACGATCTGCTGGTGTGTGACTACGGGAAGCTGCGTGATCGCCGGGGTCACGATGATCGGGTCTGCCGCCACCTCGGGGCTGAAAACGGACTCGTACTCCGCCCCATTGATCAGGTAGACCGCTGTGACAACGTAGTACAGGGGATCCGTCTCCGGGATGGCCAGGAACTCCGAGTTCGGGATGGCCGGGTTCTGCGAGGACGTAGACGTAGAGCGCCTGTCGTGCGTGAACGAATACCGGGTGATCTGGCTGATGGCGTCCACCTGGAGGGTGGTCTTGAACCGACTCACCGTCTCAGGGATGCCGATGACCTCGTTGTAGTCCGCCTCGATAGGAGCGTTGAACTTGTCGACCTGCGTGCCCTGCACCCGGAAGTAAAGCGGGTCGGCTGCTGCGGACCCATCCAGGTTGGTCGCCACCGTGGAATCGACGGTCAGTTCGCCGAGGGTGCTGGTGTCCTCTACGATGTCCCCGGTCGAGACCATCTCGGTGTTGAGCCGGTAGTAGCCGGTCGTTCCACCGCCAGGAGACACAGAGGCGTAGAAGTGATAGCCCACGACGTTGCTGTCGTCGATGCCGTCCACATGAACGGTGATGATGCGGTCGCCCCGTTCCACGTAGATGCCCGAGGGTGCGATGACCAGGGCCTGTACGTCCCGGTCGAGGGACAGAATGGCCTCCGCCGACGCCGGGTTCGTTGTCGACCCGCTGGAGAGGATGGAGCGAACGAGCACGGTGTTGCTACCGGGCAACAGGTTCAAGCCGTTGGGGTACGCCGACGGGTTCGGGACGGTGAACGAGGTCCCCTCGAACAGGATCATGTCCGGGTCAGAGGTAAAGGCGGCCCCTCGCACGGAGACCTGCATGTCCACCGTGAGGGCGTCCATCGTGCCTGTGAAGAACCGGGAGGAAATGTCTGTCGTGAAGATGAACTCCTCACGCAGCACCCCATCCGGGCCCAAGAACTTGGGTGTCGCCATTATCTGCCCCCGTTAATCTGGGCCACAGCCGAGTTCGGGATGTTAACCACGTCCTTCTCGGCCAACCCGGCGGCTTGTTGCCCTAGCATCAGCCCGTTGGACCCCATTGTCGCCACCACCCCCGGCACCGTGAACACGATGGGAAGGTTGATGGGCTCCGCAGCAGCGTTCTGGACGGTCACATCCAACAGGAACGTCGTGGGGTCCTGCTCGTGCGGGGCCACACGGACGCCCAGGACGGCGTAGAGCCGCTCCTTGAACGTCACCGACTGGTACTTGCTCTGTGACTCTTGGAGCGTCTGATAGCGTGCCAGGGCCCGCCTCACGTCCTCATTCAAAAGGGACGCCACTCCGCCTAGAGCCTTGCTCCCAATTCGGGAACTAATCTGCGACCCGTACCAAGGGAAATAGGGGTTGGAGCCCCTGTCCGTCAGCAGGATCTTCATGACGGCCTGGTACAGGAGGGACTCATTCTCAATCATGAGCGTCTGCCCTGCCAGGTCGTACCTGTAATCGTTCTCAACGTAGGACGCCCCACAGCGTAGACAACGCTGTGGTGGGACCGTGTAGGACACCGCAAAGGTCGGGTTCGTCCGTACCGGCTCGTTGAATATGGGATACCTGTTCGTGATCGTGTCCGGGCGCACCTGGAGCGTCCAGCCAGGGTATAGCCTCCGTCCTGACGCCCGCCACGCCGTACCTGTCCCGGCGCAGTTTCCCACCTTGGAGGGCGTGCCGAACCCGAGGCTTTTGGCCGCCGTGCCCGTCACCTTGACGAAGGAGTCGATCCCAACCCTGGAGGTGTCCGTGAACACGAGGTGCCCGTTGATGCTCTCAGGGAGGGCCACGGTAAACTGCTGGCGCAACAGGTACTGAACAACCTGGTCGGCGGTCAGCCGCTGTACGTTGGACGTACCGAAGCCGACTGACTCGCTGCCCCGAGGCGTCTCTACCGTGAGGGTGTCCTCGTTGGCCGTCAGGTCGTAGGGGCCGGACTCGGAACTGAATAACTGGGCCGACACGTACAGGCCGCTCTGCGGGATGACCAGTTCGTCGTTGGCCACGATCCGCACTGTTCCGGCTCCGCCGACGGGCTGTTTCGTCGGAAGAGACACCCGGTCTGTGCCTAGAGCTACGTTTTCCTCTAGGGTCAAGTGCGGACAGTGCCATGCCAGTTGTACGTCACGACTCATGCGTTACCCCACGGGTCTCATTGAGGGCATGGTATAGGCAGGACACCGGCTCACCCCTTCGAGTCACGCATGGTCTCGGACCCCGTATCCTCGAACGTGAACCGTAGGAAGGACAGGTCCTGCCGTGCCTTAAAGTTTGACACGAATCCGTCGGCGTCCTTTTCATAGAGCACCTCGTACATGTCCTGCACCATGCTCTGCACTCTGAAGGAGGGCGTAAACCTGTCCTCATCGAACGTGGACAGCCCGATGAGCGCCCCGCCGAACGCCTGCATCAACACGTCATCCCGTTCCCGCTCCAACTGTTCCCGAAGGTCACAGAGCTTGATGATCCGCCACTCAATGTCCTGCACCCGCTCCTTGATGGTCTGGTTGGCCCAGGCTCTCATCTGGTGCATGTACCGGACAATCGTGTTGGAATCGTAGGCTCCACGGTCGATCCGGCCACCCTGTCGGGCCGGGGCGTAACCACTGTGCCGGGGCATACCGCCGGAGCCCTGTTCGTACCCCGTGCGCTCCCCCTGCTTGGGGACGGGGTCATTGGTGTCAACGGACCTGGGGGCGATGATGCCGCCGTAGGGGTACTTCTCGGACACGATGAACGTGCCGTCCTCTTTCTCTTCGATCACTTCCGTGGCGTCCGGGTGCAGGAACGGGGAGATGTCCGTCGGGTTGCCGCCCTGTGCCACGTAGGCCCGGATGAGGCGCTCCAAGGAGGAGTTCTTGGTCACAGTGAACCCTGCACGGTCCTCGGTCGCCCGGATATTGCCCTCTGCGTCCTTCTCCGTCTGGTAGGACACGGTCACCATGCCGATACGGATCACCTCGGCGTTGATGGTTGCGATTCTGGCAGCCACCTCACGGCGGTTCCTAAGCAACCAGCTTGAGTAGGAACGGAAGTAGCCAACCGGCCACACCCCCATCTTGGCAAAAGACGCCATGCCTACCTCCTACAACACATCAGGGGGTTCCGTCGGCGGGATCGGAACGTTCTCGGGGATGGCGTCCACACTGAAGATCGGAGCGGGCAAGCTGTCCTGGCTGGACATGGTCTCGCCCTCCCCGGGCTCACCCTCCTCTGTATCCAGGAGCATCCGAATCATATCCATGGCGATGGCGGGTCCATACGGGATCACCACAGCCAAGCCCGCACCGTAAGCCAGGGGACCGTCTGAGGGCTTATTCTTCGCCGACACGAGTTCCGAAAGGACCCCTCCCGTCCCGTCGGACACCAGCGCCAGGGCCGAACACTTCGGGATCTTGAAGGAGTAGCCCAGCAGAGCCTGGATGATGGCGTTGATCCGCTTGATCAGTTGCTGAAGCTCGATGATCCGGGCCTCGATGAACTCGATGTACTTGAGCAACGTGTCCAGCACGGACTTCAGCGACTTGGCGATGGCCTCGATCCAGTTCTGGAACACGGTCAGGAACTCTTCGATGGCCGGGTACTGGTCCAGGAACCGGATTGCGATCCATTCCCCGTCCTCCGGCGACCGGCGAATAGCGGACGCTGCAACCCCAAGGGCCATGGCGGCCTCCTGGTACAGAATCCCTCCCTGGTACTTGGCCAGGAGCCCCCGCACGTAGCAGATGCCGAAAGGCCGGGTCGCCACCTCCAGATTGTCATAGTCCTCAAGCACATGGCGGTTGACCACGAACACGGGGGACACGTCAGCGGACCCCTCCACGCTCTCAAACCCACCGATCCGTGACAGGTAGGGGCCGAACTTGGGGTCGACCAGGATGGAACCGTCCTCCTGGACGCTCTTCTCATACGCACCCAGCACGGAGCGGGACACGGTCGCAAGGAACTCCTCCACATCATCAGCCTCAACGGCCATGGGGAGCTTGAATGAGGTGTCCCCCACGCCGAGGGTAGCTACCAGCATGTCGGGGTCCCGGTCGTAGAAGATGGTCGGCGGACTCTCGAACTTCAGCGTCGGCGTGAACAGGTCCCCGACGATCTCCTCGTTGATGTCCATGCTGTACGGGTTGATCGCCAGCCCCGTGTTCCTGTTGTTGTCTTGCAAGGACTCCAGGGGGCGCAAGAGGCCGGTCAACTGAGGAATGCCCGGGGCCAACTCGGGGTGGACCTCTTTGAAGATGTCTGCCCATGTGACGGTGCGGAGGTTCTCTGTGGCCTCCACGATGGCCTTCTCAGCTTCGGGCATCGGCCCGGTCTTGGAGTAGATGTCCTGAGCCGCCCGGTCGATCTGCTGGAGCAGGTCCGTGCGGAAATCCAACGGGGAGAGGTCCTTCTCCTCGACCTTCTTGCGGTACTCAGGGTACAGCAACCCGTTGAGATGTTGGAGTTTCTCCAACCCACGCCGGTTCTTGACCACCCCACTGATGATCTGTGTGCCCTGCTCGATGGCCTTCTTCGTGTCCGCTGTCAGCGTGCTGTCCAACTGATCGAGGGGAACCAGGTCCGGGCGGGTCAGGAACAGGATCATCAAGGCTGTCCGCAAGGCGTTGAGGTACTCCTCTGAGTACGCCGTCGGGAAGGTCACCGTCCTGGCGTCTGAGTAGGACGACACGAGAAACTCGGAGTCCACGGTCGGAACGACGGGGAGCTTCGGGGCATCCTTGACCTTGCCGAACTCCGGCAAATCATACCGGAACCCGCCTGCGCTATCCTCGGGGGCATTGGACACGGACGTGGCGGCTATCCTCACGTACACCAGCCCTGCGGGCTTATCTTCTACCTCCAGGGTCACTAGGCCCGTCGCCGCATCCATCTTGGGGGTGGCGTGCCACGGCATGTCCTCCCACTTGAGCAGTTCGGAGTACTCTCCCATGGCCCACTGTGTCAGTGACGCCGAAAGAGGCACAAAGAAGGATCGCTGAAGGACGTAGCTGCCTTCCTTGTACAACTCCTCCAGGGGCACGACACTGTTGTCCGGGAGCTTGGCGTAGATCCGGGTCACCCCGTTCTTGACCTTACCGCCGTCGATGTTGGCATTGTAGGCCAAGGCGTCATCCAAGGAGAGCATGGCTGTTCCGCCGTGCAACACGATGGGCCGCCCGTCGATGTCACGGACCTGGCCGAACTCTCTTGGCTGTGCTTGGCCACTGCTGCCTGTATCCTCTGTCCCTCCGGCGGCCCTGGGGCGGTCGTACACGAGGGGAAGGCCGTCCTTGATGGTCGACACCGTGACCAGGAACCCACCAGGCGGAAGCGGCGGGAAGGGCATCAAGGGGTTCTTCTTATTGACCGCAGGAACCTTCCACGCCACCTGTGCCACGTTGGGCGGTGTGCTCTCCAAGGTGAAGAACGACCCGATGTCCCCGAACTGGAGGATGTTGCTGGTCTCAGCAGCGTCCAGGCCGTACTTGAGGCTCGTGATGAACGGGACAGGCGGCCCAGAGGCGTCGCTGTAGGTCTGGTTGAAGTACGAGATCAACTGCTTGATGAACTTGATGAGCCTCTGAATGTCCGAGATGTCCACGGACAGGTAGAAGAAAACGCTCAGGACCTCAGTTCTGCTGGTCACGTCCGGGCGTGTCGGGTCCGTGGTGTCCGTCAACCGTGCAATCATCCGGCGCTCGTACTCAGCGAACCCACCTACGAGATCATCGTAGGGGTAATTCATCAGCTTCCAGTCGCCTGTAATGTAGATCCCCAACTGCCGAAGGTCATGGATCAAGGCCCGGATCTCATCTGCGATGGCCTTAACCAGAGCGGCGATGGGATCCAAGAAGGCGACCAGGAACGCCTTAGCTAGACGCAGGGCGGCCAAGGCCACGTCGAGGGCTGTGATCAGTACCTCGGCGACGGAGTTGATCGTCTCCCGGAGGTCTTCCAGAAAATCCGGGACAGCTAACTGGATTGTCCCCCACTCACCATCAGCCATCAGGCACCTCCACCGCCCCTTTGGAGTCGGACTTGCTGGTCACGCAGGGCGGCCACCTTCTTGATGTCGTCGTCCAGGGCCCCCTCCAGGATGGACTTCAGCCGGAACAGCATGTCCACCTGTCCCTTCAAGGCACCGGAACCGACGAGCTTGGCGTCTTGCTCACCCCAGGACCCAATGTCGATCCCGTCGGCCTTCAACTTGGCCCGGATCTCTTCAAGGGTAGGATTACTCATCGCTCACTCCCTCCACCGTTTCCTCCAGCAAGATCAGACGCTCGGCCTCCGCCAGCCGTTCCGGTAGCTCCTCGTCGAAGCGCCGGAGGGATGCGATGGTGCCGAGTACCTTGTGGGTGCGGTAGGCCAACCAGACGTACCGGACAGGGCGGAACCTGTCGGACGTATCCAGCACAAGATCAACCCTCTCGGGCTCGACGGGCAGCACCTCGCCGCCACCGCCTGGGGATGTGTCTGTATAGGCCGTGTAGGGGTCCACAATGGGCGGAACGGCTGCGGACAACAACTGCATGGAGAACCCGTCCCCCGTACCCGTCAAGCTGTCCAGCTTGCTGTCGTGGATCCAGAACCTGCGGTCCAGCATAGACAGGCAGGCCGAGTTGTTGAGGTACGGTTGGAAATCCACCTCACCGACCAGCGCTTCAAGGTAAGCGTTGGACAGGACACCGAGGCCGTCCGTGAAGTCCGTGAAGGACCCCACGTCCTCGATGTGATTCTTGTCCTGGAAGGTGTAGTAGGTGCTGAACTTCCAGCCCCGCATGATCGCCCGGAACATCTCGATCAGGGACAGCATGCGCTCCCGGATCAGCAGGACAAGATCAAGGGCCTCGTCCGTGTACAAGCCGGAAGGCCGGATGACCTTGTACGAGAAGGGCTGCACCGAGTACTGGTTCCCGCCGTAGGACTTGGTGACCGGGTCCCTCTCCTGTGTGGGCCGGAGGTCCATCTGGCCCTCGTCACCCCCCGTACCAGGCAGAGTGGAGGCGGACACCGTCGGGTAGACGGCGTACTCAAAGTCGCCCTGTGCGAACGTGACCGGGGTGAGGGCCGCCCCCGAGTACGTGGAGATGGGGTCTAGCACCAGGTGGGGCTCCACAGCGTCGTAGACCACGCTCTTAACCCTGTAGTAGCCCCGGTTGTCATCGTAGAGGCTCGGCTCACGGGGGTCGTACCCCGAGGTACGCCCGTCGACGCCTCTGTCACCCAAGGGCATCGCACCCTTCTCGTTCAGGTCAGTGGCCTGTGGTCCCCGCACGTCCAGGTCGCCCGCAGGGTCGATGATGACGATGTCGCCCTTCCTGATCCCTGCGGTGTTGAGGTCTTCCTTGCTGTCGTACAGCTTGTTGACGTCCGTGCCATAGGCCCCGGTGTTCTTGACGTACCCACCCTGCGGGGTGTGGTCCCATCGGGCGTCCGTCTGGTGAATGAGACGGTCGGTGATGAGTTCCAGAAGCTGCTCATTCGATTGCTCGTGCGGAACCACCGCCTGCCGGAGGTAGATCTCGAACCTGTACCCCACAGGGTTACTGACCTGGATCGGGGCTGCCAGCTTGAGGCTACCCTCACCTTCGGCCCCCACGATCTCGATCTCCTCGATTACGGAAAGGTCGTCGTCCAAGAGACGGAACATGTCTCCGGCGTTGATGTTGACGTCGGGGTCTGTGAAGGGCCCGAGGTTCGTCCCGGTGTACGTCTTGCCGTCGTTCCACACGTCCGGGGCCTTCGGGTCGAAGGGGGCGTGCAGCGGGTTGTCGTTCCAGTCCATCTCGAAGTCGATGGCGTCCACCGTGGGGCGCTGTCGGGCGCTGCCTGTGTAGCCGGTGATGATGCCCCTGCGGATCTCGTAGGCGAACTGAAGTGGCCGGAACCCCATGCCAACATCATCCAGGTGGAACCGTCGGATGCGGCGCACCTCAAAGGACACGTTGTCCGCTACTGCTGCCGTGCTGCCATAGGAGGCAGCGTCACGCATCCCCAGTTCACGAAGCTCATCCACGAGCCCGCTGGGGTTCGTAAGGGTGCGTGCCCTGTCCACCACCAGCGGGTGTGCCACGCTCATGTCCAAGGCGGAACGGGGGAACGTCGGCTCCAGGAAGATGCCTCCCTGTGCGTAGAACCCTTCCGTCGGGCCTGCAAGGTCACCGAGGGCCAACCGAGAACCCGGCAACAGACACCGGACACGGCAAGCCGCAACCCCCGCCAGGAAGCCTGCGGAACCGTTGTAGGCGTTGAGGGAGTACCAATCGGCGTTACTCAGGTTCAGGATGTCCAACGTGCGGGGTACCCACGGGTAAACCGGCGTCGCATTGTCCTCCTGGAAGGACCCCGCTGACGGAATGAGGGGCATCGTGCGGATACCAATGGTCGAGGGGCCTGATGTCAGGCCCACCGTGCCGCCAGCAGCCGTGAACAGAAGGTCGGTTGTGTTACCTGCACCAAACATGTTCACCGTGCTGAAGGTGGAGGCGGCCACACCGTACACCGCAACAGGACCCGGCAGATCGTGGTGCCCGACACAGTTGTTGGCGGGCATCCCCTGCTCGTCGCCTACGTTCATCGGGAGGTACGACATCCCGGACACGGGGTAGGGCTTGTCCAGAAGTGCCCCGAACTGCTCATGGGTCAGGCCACCCCCAAGGGCGTCCGTCATGGATGCGGTCGTCAGGAAGAAGAGGGCGTCCTCTGCGGGGGAACTGATCGCCGTGTAGTCGGCGGAAATGACCGCCGTGGCGTACACCGCAGGATCGGTCGACTGTAAGGCCGCCATGTCACGGATGATGTAGAGGCGGCCCGGTACGTCGAACCCAGAGGCTTTGAAGTCCACAGTCACGGGACTCGCCGGGGCGATAGGCAGGAAGCTGATCGTCACGTCTGACGTGATGGCTGTTCCGTTATACGTCCCCATCACCACTGTCGGGAACTCTACGGGGCACCAGCCGCCTCCGCCACCCACGAAGGTATCAGGAAGGGTCTCCCTGTAGGAGAGGCCAGCGGACGGCTCTACAGCGTGCCTCACAAGGTACGTCCCCGCCTTGGTCGTCGCAGGACGAGTCGGGTCGGTGCTCCCGTTGATGACCAGGATGTCCCCGGACTCTACGTTGGAGATCGCCCCGTTGTTGACGGTGATCCCCGTGACCCGGTTGTCGTACATCTCAGAGTCCGGGTTCGGAGGGATGGGGAGGTTGGCGTTGTACTGGCTCTCCGTCTGGCCTGTCCCGTTGCAGATGATCCCCGTGGCATTGTTCGGGTTGGACGGTGCCACCGAGAAGGACACGTCAGTTCCGGTGATCGGTGTGTTGTTGTGGCCCTCGTAGGCCATGACCTTGACCCAGCCACGCTCCACGAGGGGGCCCATCGCATCCGACCAGTAGCCGAACCCGTTGGGGTTCGGGACGTTGCTGGGCCGTTGTACAAAGGTGAAGGGCTCGTGAAGGGCCACGTTATCATTGGAGTACTTGAAGATGTCACACCACTCGGGAACACCGGCCCCGTTCAGCACGAGGGACGACTCGACGTGCAACTCGGACTGCATGGGGATGGAGGACATCGGGTGGACGAATCCACGGGGCATCATGTAACGAAGGTCGGCGACCTCAGTGAAGGTCAACCTGTCCGGCTCGATCCACGCCGTGTCCGAGTTGCCACTCCCCGTCGGCACAGGCCCCGGAGGCGGGGCGTCCGGGAGCGGGAAAGGCTGCGGCAGCACAGCGTTCGAGAGGGCGTTGATGGAGAGCGTGAACTCATCCCCGTAGAGGCTCTGCCGAATACCGCCCGGAGCAGGGGGCAGGAACGAGTGCGGGATAACCCAAAGGGCCTCAGCCCCACCAGGACAGGCGAACCACGGCAGGATCGGCCCCGCCGGAGCGATGTGGATCTGCATGTTGGGGGACGTGTGCGCCGGACCACCGTCATGCCCAAAGCTCGTCAAGGAGAAGAAGGGCCCCGTCACCACGCCCCTGTAGTCCACCGTCCACGTCCAGAGCGCCTGAATGTAGATGCTCAGAACGATGTCACCGCCCGGGTTCGGGGGTGGTGGGGCGGGAAGCGCCACGTTCGGGTCCGTCCGGGCGTAGATGTCAATGCGGATCACGTTGAGGGGGTTGGCTAGCATGATGTCATTCAGGCCACCGTTGTCCATGACGACACCGTCGTACAGGATCGGGTAGCCCAGCGACTGGAAGTCGATCCACACCTCGTTGGTGCCCGTGTCCTCAATGAGCACCAGCCCCGGGTAGTTCGGGGGCAAAGGCGGCAGAGGCGGGGGCGGGATCTGCGGGTCGGGCGGCGGAGCCGGGTCCACGTACCCTGCGAAGTTCTCGAACGTGTACCGCATCAAAGGGGCGACCTTCGTAAACGCATCGAGATTGGCCGTGTGCGTCGGGAACCTCGGGGGTTCGATCAAGGACTCAATCGTGCCCGTGGAATCCACCGCACCCACTGTGAGGATGCCGGAACCTCCGGGGGAACCCAGCGCCGTCGGCACCTGGACGAACATCAGGTCGTACTGGGACACGTCAGCGGTGCCCAAGTCGCCCGAGTGCGTCCAGTCTTCCACGTCAGCCTGCTCAGAGAGCAGGGTTGCGGGGGTGGACGCCAGGAAACCGGCCCCGATAGCGCCTACGACGGCCCCGTCGTTGCCAACGGCCTCGTCCGGGTAGACACCCACACCGGCTCCGTCCACGGAGATCACGAGGGGGAACGTCCCAGCCACCTCATCGAAGCGGTCTAGCTCGGTGTTCGTGGAGCGCAGGTACGGGATCTGGTAGTCGCCCGAGTCATCCTTGTCCTCACCGTTCAGGGCGGGCACACGGAGCGGATTCTGGCTCTGGTACACGAACTCCACGGGTCCACCGATAGCGGACACGGGGTCCGGCGGCTTCTGCCCGAACATTTCCTTCAGGCCGAAGAACCAGGGGTCCTTGAAGGAGGGGAGCGTCTTGTCCACGATCCGCCCGTCCTCCTTGACGTCGAAGTCGAATCCGTCCCGGAAGGTATCAAAGCCCTCCGACATGGTCTGGATCGTCTCAAACGTCACGGGGTCGGCAGGTCCTGCGTCCTGTGAGCCCAGAGGCGGCCCCACATAGACGGTGTCCCCACGCTCGACCGGGAACTGATGGAGCGGGATACCTGCGTCCGGGGCCGTCCCGATCAGGACACGGTTGGAGTTGGTGATCGGCTCCCCTGTGTTGTCCGCCAGGGTGAGCACGCACCCGTAAAGCACCTGACTTACGAACACGCCCGTCAGGACAGCCTGCCCGAAAATGTCGATGGCCTGCTGGTAGTACACTTCGTAGAGGCCGCCATCCGGCTGGCCCCAGCGGATCTGCTCACCCTCAAGGAAACCAGGCACGACCAGGTCAGGGTCACCGGAGGCGGCGTCCACAACCTCGCCCCCGAGGCCCTGTGAGAGTAGCTGTGTGTCGTCCGGGTAGCCCGTCTGCGGGTCCACGGGC
>Ga0209045_1000629_pt1 | contig 39642 bp, 36 predicted proteins | sample SaaInlLV_10m_DNA_4_FD_184664 | JGI IMG/M metagenome (GOLD analysis project Ga0209045, IMG submission 184664) | Marine microbial communities from expanding oxygen minimum zones in the Saanich Inlet - Saanich Inlet SI072_LV_200m_DNA (SPAdes) (version 2) | ecosystem: Environmental > Aquatic >...
TGTGGTAAGAATTCTGAGCGGGTCAGGAGTCCCGTTTCCTTTTTCGGAGTCCCGACAGGGGGCGCTGCCTGGGTAGACGGAATTTCGTGCCAGAATCTTTTGTGCCGTTTTGTGCCGTTATAAGGCACAGCATGGCCCAGCGGGGGCAAGCAACGCCGAGCAGAGGGAAAAGCGGCACACGCAGGAAACATCTGTAAGCGCTTGGGAGGGAAGGGGAAGAATGGTAGCGGCTCAGGGACTCGAACCCCGGACACTCGGATTATGATTCCGATGCTCTAACCAACTGAGCTAAGCCGCCACCTGGAAAACACTTATTTGTACGATCTCACTCTCTCGGCTCAGGGAGCCTGCTGATCAGCAGGCCAAGCTCGAACTTCATCCTGCCAAACGGCAGGACCCGGACACTCGGTGATTCCGATGCCGGCCAAAGCCGGGCAACTCTAACTTCATCCTGCCGGATGGCAGGACAACTGAGCTAAGCCGCCACCTATGGTGCAGCCATTAATCTAGATCGGCAGCCGCAGGATTCAAGTCGCCAAACTGGCCTGTTGATCACATCTGGCGAACGAAACTTGGCGTGACCCGAAGCGGCGGTTCTTGAGCAAGCGCCAGGCGGACGCCGGGGCCCAGGGAACGAGGGTGTCAGAGCTATGCTCAAGGACGAGCAGGGACTTCCCGCTCCAAGCAGCGATCGCGGGATCGCTTACGAGTTCAACCGGTCCCATCTCTTTGCCGGAAGGGTGATAGGGCGGATCCGCAAGCATGAGGTCAAACGTCCCCTCCTCTCCCGCAAGCAGGGAGGGAAGCGCTGAGACATCTCCCCTGATGATGCGGACGTCAGCCTGCGAAAGGACCTCTTCCCCCAGGCACTTCCGAACCCGTTCGAGGTTCTCCCGAATACAACGGATGTGCCGGTCTGATCGCTCGACAAAGCAGACTGTGGTGGCCCCGCGGCTCAATGCCTCCAAGCCCAAAGCCCCGGAACCGGAAAAAAGATCCACGACGGCAAGTTCCTGGATATCCCCCAGGGAGGCGAACACAGCTTCCTTGACGCGGTCGCTTGTCGGGCGGACGTCGCCCCCGCCCGGGACCTTCAGGCGTGTTCCCCCAGCTCTACCGGAAATAATGCGCACGTTTGGACTCCGCCCCGAGAATCACGACCACCTACGACGACGGGAGTGCAACGCATTGCAGCGTGGGCAGCGTACGACCTTGACCCCACGACGCACGAGGTACGTGCACGGGCAATCTTCGCAATGAACAACGCGTTCCTCGCTAAGCTGCCAACCATGGGCATGAGCACGCCAGGCGTCGCGGACAGCCAGTGCGCCAAGCCCAGCCAACATGAACAGCACGTAAATGAGGAAACCCGACTCTGCCGCCAAGCTGATCATGGAGTCACCTCCACATCTACGCTGACAACCGGGCGCAGGAACGACCTCCACTCGACTTCGAAGACGCTTGCCTTCCCCGGGAGAGGTATACAGCTGTACAGCGCCGCTCCCTGCTCCGGATAACGCTCCAGGCGGAACAACTCCCGTCGCAGGGCTGACACCACGGCATCGTCCAGGGCAAGCACGCCGGAACGCGCGCGAACGTGCACCCGAGGGAATGCGCCCGCGCGGTCAATCTCAATCCGGGTAGGTCCCGAAAGGGCTGTGGACGAGGCCGATACGGCAGACCGGATCGTCTCAGGAGCGATTTCAGGGATGCGCTCCAACTCGGTCCCGTCAGGCCAGCGCCAGAAGACACGGGCCTCGATCCGCGCAGGCTCGTGCGGCTCCGGAACTGGCGGCCGGGCCGCTTCCCAACTGCTATGGATTTCCGACGTCACCGTCGCAAGAGGGGAGGGGAGCTCAAAGAGAGGCGGTGCGGTCTCCGCGGCAGGTATCTCCGGGACGGTGTGTCCGGGAACGTCGGTAACCGGCCGCATGCGCTCAGTGCGTCTGACTTTGGCAAAGCCGTGCTGCTGATTGGGCACGATCAGCAAGGCAGGGTTCGAGACGTTGGCCCACGTGTAGAGTTCCTTCTCCCACGTACGGGCCCAGTCATAGGGGCGGAGGAAGACGCATTCAGGCACTTCCTCAACGACAACCCTCGTCTCTGTGCTCGGCTCAACCCGGAACGCCCAAAACAGGGCAGCATGGAAGAGCAACGCCCCCAGGAATGCGAGCTCGGAGCAAACTCGCGCAGACGAAGCCATCCGTCTCTTTTTGCGTCGTTGGGCGGCGGTCACAGCTCCTCCCCCAGCCTCCTGGGATCCCCACCATTAAGCGGGTCCGCTTCAGGCATAGGCTCGGTCACCAGGTACACGCCGAGGCCCAGGGATTGCGCCAGCGACATGACTTCCACTATCTTCGCGTAGTCAATGGACCTGTCCGCCCGAACGACGACCAAAGGTGATCGAACGGACTTCTGTTCTTCCTCGGTGGCCCACGCATTCCGCTTCGTTGCCGCCAACTTGCTGCGCCGGACAAGTTCGCGGAGCTCCCGTTCAAGGTCATCCCAGCCGACGTGTTTATCATTGAAGAACAACAGCCCCGAGTGAGTGATGGTGAGTACGAGCTTATCCGCGGCGTTCATGCTTCGGACGCGAGAACGCGGCAGATGCACTTTCGTCTCGACCTTCGTTCCCGGCCAGAAAACGAGGGAGCTACTGAGCATGAAAAACACAAGCAGGAGGAAGAAGAGATCCACCAGCGGCGTCAGAATCGCCGGGCCGGAAATGACTTTGACGTTTGGCTTGATGCGCATGAAGGGTCAGCTCTCCGAGCCGGCTTCATCTTCGGCCGAATAGACGCCGTCAAGAGTAAGCTCGTTGTGCGTCAAGAAGTAGATCATCTCGCTGGCCCCCTTCTCCATATCGAGAATGAGGCCCTCGATCTTGGCCACGAGGAAGTTGTAGAATGCGTAGGCGGGGATCGCCACAGTCAGTCCACCGGCGGTGGTGAGAAGTGCACGCTTGACATGCCGTGCCAACACATCGGTCCCAACGAAGGGGCCGCCTTCCTGCATGGCATCGAACGCGCCGATCATGCCCAGCACAGTCCCAAGCAAGCCGAGCAGGGGAGCGATGAGGGCAATCGTGGCGAGCAGTTTCATGTTCTTCTCAAGCCGCGGGACCTCGGAAAGGCTGGCTTCCTCGACGGCCTGACGCAGAGATTGCTCATCCTGGTCACAACGCAAGATCGCGGCCCGAAGCACGTGGGCAACCGGCCCGGGAGTTTCGTCACAGATCGCGATCGCCTCCACGACGTTGTTCCGTTTGAGCACATTGAAGAGCCCGTGCAGGAATTCCGGAACATCCAGCTCAGCGCGGTGAAAGTGGAAAATCCGGCCGAGAATCACGATCACAGCAATGAAGCTGCAGCCCGCAATGATATACATGATGGGACCGCCATCCTGCATAAGTTGCTGGAACCAGAGCATCACGTTGCGCTGGGCAAAATTGGGCATCTGTCTGTCTCCTCGGAGGCGGCGCCCTCACGTGGGCGGCTGCTACCCGCTACTTGAGCTCGCGATCACGCGAGCGGTGTCACATCTCTTACTGCCGGACCGATGAGGTCAAGCAGGTCATCGGCTACCAACGCACGATTGCCGCAGGGCGCGAGCTCGGCAGCTCGCCCGTGCAGAAACACGCCGACTCGGGCTGCGTCCCACGGCGACTGGCCCTGGGCCAGGAAACCGCCAATCATGCCGGCCAGAACGTCGCCACTGCCGGCGGAGGCCAGACCCTCGGTGCCGCTTGTGTTGATCGCGCATCGCCCATCGGGGGCGGCCACCACCGTGCCCAGTCCTTTCAGGACGACAACGGCCTGAGTGACGCGAGCCAGCTCAGAGGCCTGCGTGATCCGCCCGGCCGTCTCAAGGTCTCCCAGCCCGAAGCCGGCCAGGAGCAGTCGCATTTCGCCGGGGTGCGGAGTCAGCACGGTAACGGCGGATCGCTCCGGACACAAGCCGCTCCGGGCTGCTGCCCGCAAACCGTCAGCATCTATAACAAGCGGAATGTTGGCTCCAAGCAAACAACGAAGGAAATCGTCGTTTTCTTGGCCGGGACCGACTCCCGGGCCAAAGACACACGCCTGTGCCCTGGGCAACAGCTGCTCGATTTCGCCAATTCCTGAAACGTGAAAAAAGCCGGTTTGAGCATCAGGTATTGCCCTAACAATCATCGCGTTCAGAGGCGAAGAGGCCAGAGCCCGGGCCGCAGCCGGCATCGCGACGATCGACAGGCCGGCTCCTACACGGAGGGCAGCAGCCCCTGCCAGAAGGGGAGCTCCCACATACCATTGGGAGCCACCAACCACAAGGGCACTGCCGAATGTTCCTTTATGCGATGCGTGCGGTCGACGTCCGAGCAATTCCCGGACGTCCTCAGCGAACGTGGTCTCACCACACGATTCCGTCTCGGCAACGTAAAGCTCCGGAATCCCGATTCCAACGCAACGTAGCGAGCCGCAGTGAGCAAGCCCGGTGGCGGTCAGCAGTCCGGCCTTCGGTTGCGCCATGGTGATCGTCATGTCGGCCACCACGGCGTCGCTCGCGACTTCCCCGGTATCGCCGTCCAGTCCTGACGGAATATCGAGAGCGACAACCGGCAGCCGCGAGGCGTTTATCTGGCTGACAAGGCGGCCAAAAGGAGCTCGCAAGCGCCCTTTGACTCCGGTACCAAGCAATCCGTCCACGATGACCGTTCCGTGCTGCAGCGCGTCCGTGGGAAGCTCGTCACACGCGACAACAGGCACACACTCAGGCAGCGCCTCGGCATGATGGGCGGCGGCCCCGGTGAGTTCACTGGGCGGGCACACGGAATACACCGTTGCGGGAAGTCCGGTATCCTCGACCCAACAACGGGCCACGACATAAGCGTCCCCGCCGTTGTTCCCCTTCCCGGCAACGAAGGTTGCCCGTCGAACGTGGGGCAAAGCGAACCGACGACGCAGAAAAGCGATCATCTCACCGTACGCTGCGACCCCTGCCCGTTCCATCAGGACATGGTCCGGCGTACCGGCAGCAATGGTGCGGGCATCCAGGTCACGCATGCTGGAGACCGAGATGACCTTCATGATGGCGTCTCCATCGGGGCGTGCAGTGCCGTCTACTCAGCGGCCAACTGCTCCATCAGAGTCTCGGACATCTCGAAGTTCGAGTAGACCTCCTGCGCGTCGTCGTTATCTTCAAGCGCCTCGATCATTCGCAGGACCTGGCGGGCCGTAGCCGCCTCGGTGACCTCCAGCGTGTTCTCGGGGACCATGGCCAGGCTGGACTCGGAAACCGGAATCTCCTCCGCTTCGAGTGCGGACAGAATGTCTGCGAATGCTTCGGGTGGTCCCAGGATTTCGGCGCCCTCATCGCTGACATCGATGTCTTCAACGTCCGCGTCCGCGTCCATCAGCACTTCCAGCAAACGCTCTTCGTCGGCCGCTTCACCGGTGACCAGGAACCGGGCTTTGCGGTGGAACATCCAGGCCACCGCCCCGTTGCCGGCCAGGCTGCTGTTGTTCTTGGTGAAAATGTTGCGTATTTCGGCCGCTGTGCGGTTGCGGTTATCGGACAGGCAATTGACGATAATGGCCACGCCGCCGGCGGCATACCCCTCGTAGGAGAGCTCTTCTATGACGCCTCCCTCAAGCTCCCCCGTGCCCTTCTTGACCGCCCGCTCAATGTTGTCGGCCGGCATATTGACGGCCTTCGCGGCCGTGACGGCGGAACGCAAGCGCGGGTTCATATCGATGTCGCCGCCACCATCGCGGGCAGCCATTGTGATCTCTTTTCCAAGGCGCGAGAACATCTTCCCGCGTTTGGCGTCAGCCGCGCCCTTTTTGTGCTTGATTGACGACCACTTATTGTGTCCTGACATCAAAACTCTCCTTAAAGCTTTTCGGGCGCACGCAAGACGCCACGTTCCTCTATGCCGCCGAGTTCGCCGGCGAGTCCGAGGGACCGCAGACTACAGACGGTGCAGGTTTCCGCCCTCCCCTGCTCCAGCGAAGATAAGGCGTCGGAGCGCCGGGGCACCGTCCGAGCCGGGCTGAGTCGCCGCTCTCTCGGCAAGAGGCTCAACAAGGCTGGGATGGCACTCATGAACGTCAGGGGCTGAGACCGAATCCAGAACACACCAATGTAGCTCACGGCAAGCGGATGTCTACACCCGGGAATCGCCCCCCTCGCACGCCGTCTTCCCGTCCCGAGAGGTCTCCAGCGGTCAGGTATTGCCCTTGTACATAGGGCTGTTCAACGTATATTGTGAGTTTGTTCTCGAACATCCCGTAACGATTGGCGGCTGGTAAGCTGACTCCCGCAAGACATGCGGTATTTGCAGCATTGATAAGCCGAGCGCAAACGGTCTGATTCATGAATATCTCTGACCTTCTCACCCCGCAGCTGATAAAGATCGACCTCGAGAGCGAGGATAAAGAAGAGCTCTTTGAGGAAATGGTCCAGCTCTTCGTGGACGAAGACCTGCTCTCCGACCGGGACGCCGCGTTGGAGGCCCTCTTCGAACGCGAAGCAAAGATGAGCACGGGCATCTCCAAGTGGTTGGCCCTGCCCCACGGCAAACTGGACGAAGCCGATGGGCTCCTCATCAGTGTCGCCACGTCCGACATCGGGATTGAGTACGATTCCCTGGACGGAGAACTCGTCTACGTCGTGGTAATGGTCTTTGCTGAGATCGGCAATCCCGGCCCACACATTGAGGCCCTTGCCGAGATCTCCCGGTTGTTCTCCATCCCCGGCTTCATTGATCGCGTCCGCGCCGCACGCCTTCCTGAGGACATCCTGTCCATGATCAAAGAGGAAGAATGATGGACGATATCCTGCAGCGCATGTTGGCCGTTGAAAAGGAGGCGGACCGCCTGCTTGCTGCGGCCGAAAAGGAGGCGGAAGCCATCCTGGCGGCAGGCCAGCAGGAGGCCACTGAATTAGAGGCGAAGAAGCTGCAGGAAATCAACACGGAAGAGGAGGCGTTGGTGAGCGGGCGCGTGGCCGCTGCCGAATCCGCCCGTGAGAAGACCCTGACGGAGTCACGTCAGCGCCAGGAGCAGCGTCTTGCCAGTCTGCGTGACAGACTGAGCGCGGCTCAGGAGTTCGTGACCCAAACGTTGGCGATGCCTCAGCCATGAAACGCCCCGTCGCCGGTCTCAGCTACGACTTCATCTTCCCGAAGCTCCACGGGATGTGGTCAAAGTCTGTGGTTGGAGACGCTCTCCATCATCTGGTCCAAACGGCTCGTCCCGATGCCCTTGAACGCTCCCTTGCCGGCCTTGGTGTCGACGTCAAGGACCGCAGTACCTTCCAGAAGCGGCTGACCGAACTGCACATTGACGAACTCGGCCGCGTGGCCCGGCTCCTGGACCAACGGACATCAGACTTCTACAGCGCGTTGATCGACCGCTATTACTTCGAGAATCTCAAGACGATCCTCCACTACCACCACTTCCCGAATCAGGACGTCGGCATAGAGTACCTCCTGATCCAGTCGGACTCGTTCCCGTCCTTTGATCTTGAGCGTGTGATCTCAGCCCGGAACGTCAACCAGTTTGTCCGCGCCCTGCCCCAGCACCCGGTCATGGAACACATGCTCCCGCTCCTGGTTGAGCTTGATGACACGAAGGATCTTTTCGTGGCGGAGTCCCGCCTTGACCGATACTGCTATGGCTACATGTGTGAGGCCGCTCGGCGACTCCCCCGAGCCACCCGCCATCTGGGGCAGACGTTTGTGGCCACCGAAATCGACATCGAGAACTTGGTCATGGCGTTGCGGAATGCAGCCGTGTACCAGCTGGAGAACGAGATCCTGGAAGAGCTCTGGATCGAGGGCGGAGAACAGATCCGGGGCGAGACACTTCAGGCATTGGCGGAGTCCGCGGAGAAGGGAATCGATCCGTCTGTCTTGCCAAAGCCCTACGCACGGATTGTCGAGCAGGTGGTCGACCAGGAACTGTACGTCGTGGAGAACGACCTTTGGGACTTGCTCCATGCGTCGGCCTACGAGGCGTTCAGCAACTTCGATCGCCCCAGTGGAGCCGTCGTCGCGTTCCCGTACCTGAAGCGTTTTGAACTCCTGAACATCGGTCGCGTCTACGAAGGAATCCACTTTGGGTTGGCTCCGGATGCGATGCAGAGCATGATGATTGGAGCTCGCCGTGTTTAGACCAGTCAGCATGGTGAAAATCAACGTTCTGATGCTGGACAAGTATCTGAACGAGATGACCCGGAGCCTTGGCGGGGCCGGGCTTGTCCACCTGATAGATGCCGTATCCCAGTCCCGTGACAGTCTTCTGTTCGGGGTCGACCGGAAGGATGACATCCAAGATCTCGAACGACTTGAGCGCAGGGCCGCTCATCTGGTCGAGCGCTTGGGAGTCGACCCGAACGCAGCGCCCCCCCCCCTCAGCCCCTTCGACAAGAAGACGATCGCGCGTACGCTACGGCGCCTGGAGCGCAAAATCGACGACGAAGAGGATGCCATCAGCCAACTTCTGAACGCGTCAGGCATGCTGGATCAAGAGGTCCGCCGGCTCAGCGACTATCCTTTCCAGCGCACCCGATTGGCAGCGCTCCGCGACCTCAGCCATCTGTACATCGTGACAGGACGCATCGCCCCCTCGGCCATCCCTCCATTGGGCGCGCAACTGGAGGAACGGGCCGTTCTCCTGCACCAGCCGGCAAAATACCGGAACGACTCGGTCGCTCTCGTTCTCACCAGCCGTCGGAACCGCTGGGCCGTCGAGTCTGACCTGAAACAGGCCGGCTTCAAATCGATTGAGCTGCCCGAAGAGATGTCTTCGAGCCCGGCGGAAGCCCAGGACGAAGCAGAGAAGCAGTTACAGAGCCTGGCCTCATCGTTGGACGAGCGGCGCCAACACATCACGGTACTCCACGATGGTGAGGGTCTGGCTGTGTCAACGATGCATCGACAGATCATGAACGCTTTGGCCGTAGCACACGCTCAAGAGAAGTTCGGCAAATCCACGCATATCTACTGCATTTCAGGATGGATTCCGAACACTCGAGCTGAAGAAGTGACGCAACTGGTCAGCGATGTGACCGATGGAACAGGCGTCATCGAGATCGTCCCCCCAACCGACGACGACCGTGTGCGGACAGGTATCGAGACCGTGCCGGTGCAGTTCACTCCGAGCCCTGTACTGAAGCCTTTCCAGCAGATCGTGGCAAACTTCGGGGCACCCCGCTACGATGAACTCGACCCCTCACTCTTCGTCGCTCTGACGTTCGTCGTGATGTTCGGAATCATGTTCGGCGACGTGGGACAGGGCGCGGTCGTTGCCCTTCTCGGCCTGTGGATGCGGAAGACCGAGAATCCCGCTGTGAAGCCATTCAGAGATGGGGGGCTCCTGCTCGTCCTGTGCGGGATGTCGTCCGTTGTGTTCGGGTTCCTCTATGGAAGCGTGTTCGGATATGAGAACGAGGCATTCCTGAAGCCCCTGTGGCTGAGCCCGATCCACGATGTCACACGCCTGCTTATCTATGCGGTTGTCTTCGGCGTGATCGCCATCAGTATCGGGATCTTCCTGAACATCGTGAACAAGATGCGTACGGGCAAGTATTTCGAGGGGATTTTCGATCGTTTCGGCGTGATCGGGATCATCTTCTACTGGGGCGCCCTCGGAATTGGGGTAAAGGCAGCGGTCAAGCACGAACTGCGGCCGATCGAGGCGGTCGTGGTGATCGTCATCCCTCTTGCCCTCTTGTTCATCCGAGAGCCACTGCACAACATGCTGCATCGATCCAGTCCGTTCCATGGTGGTGCTGTGTCCATACTCGTAGAGGCGTGCGTCGAGACCATGGAGACGCTGACCGCCTTTCTGGGGGGGACCGTGTCATTTGTCCGTATCGGGGTGATGGCGCTCAGCCACGCCTGTCTGTGCCTGGTGACGTATGAGATCGCCGGCGTTCTGAAAGAGATGCCCATGGGAGGACTGTGGGCATTCCTGGCGATCGTGGCCGGCAACATCACGATCATCGTGCTCGAAGGAATGATCGCCATGATCCAGGCGATCCGCCTCGAGTATTACGAGTTGTTCAGTAAGTATTTCAGTGGTGATGGTGTGCTCTACGCGCCATTCCAATTCTCTGAACGTTCCCAAACAGAAACAGAAGAACAGGGAGAGACGAACACATGAACGAGTTCCGCAAGATCCGCAACATGGCATTCCTTGGAATCGCCCTCATGGCCCTGGTCATGGTGGGTGCCACGGTGGCAAGCGCCCAAGACCCCGGTAGCGGCGAGGCATCCGCGGGTGCACACGTCGGCGGCGAGATCGCGATTGGCGCTGATGTGGGAAGCATCGGGGGTTTCTCCGACAAGAGCGCGGCTTATCTCGCCATCGCCTGGACCATGGGCGTCGCGTGTATGTCAGCCGCTTACGCGGTAGGCAAAGTCGGTGCAGCGGCTCTGGGTGCAGCGGCTGAAAAGCCCGAACTGCTGAACAAAGCCCTCCCGTTCGTCGGCCTCGGGGAAGGTATTGCCGTCCTCGGCATGCTCATCAGCTTCCTCCTCTGGATGAAACTCTGAGTACTACAGACCGCCCCGGGCGGGACGTGGGCTCTGAGCCAGGCGGGACGCCTTGGCTTCAGGGCCACCGCTGCGGCACCGGCTGATCGGCAGGGCAGAGTGAATGTCATTCCATATCATTGGTGACGAAGATACGGTGGTCGGCTTCCGGTTCGCCGGAGTTACGGGCTCGGCCGTTGAGAACGCTGACGAGGCGAGAGAGGCCTTCCAGCGGGTCGTCGGTGAGGGAGCCTGCAGCATCCTGGTTCTGACAGAGCAGGTCGAGAGCTTCCTCGAACGCGAAGCGACTGAGCACCGACTCGCGGCCTCGAGCCCGTATTTGGTGGTTGTTAAAGATATTTGGGGCACGCGGACGCAGCGCAAGAGCCTGGAGTCGCTGGTCCATGAAGCCGTGGGCATCAAGATCATCCAGTCCGACGATGAGTGACGACGACGCTCCGGGCGCTGCGCACTGGTCCGCCTCCTCGACCAGAGGCGACGGGAGCCGACGAGTCAGATAGGCAACGGAAATCATGCAGACGCAAGAAGACAAACTCGAGCAGGAGATCTTCCGCGATGCGGAGCGTCGGGCGGAACGTGCGCTCGAACGCGCCAAGCGGGATGCCGGAAAGCTCGCCACAAAGGCAGAGCGTCGCGTGACCCGAGCGCGCAAGGCTCGGATGGAACAGGCCGAAAGCCGCGCCGTGGAACGGGAGCGTGCCATCACCTCAAGCATCGACCACGACGTGATGCGCCAGTGGCTTGTCACGCGTGAAACGGTTTTTGAGGAACTGTTCGCTACGGCATTGCAGGCCAGCGAGGCAGGCGAGGGCATTGACACAGAAGCCTCCCTCCGTGCGCTCGTCCTCGAAGGAATGCGACAACTGGGCAAGGAAGCGGTCACGGTCCGAGTGAGGACCAAGGATGCCGGGGTGCTCGAAGGCTCCGTACTGGAGGAACTCCAGGCTGAGGCAGGCGTCCCGTCTGTCACTGTGCTGGCTGACGAGTCCCTGGGCGGCGGAGTGGTTCTGGAAACCGACGCCGGTCGACGCCGTTTCGACAACACGTACGCGACTCGCTTGCGGCGGATGAAGGCTGAGCTCCGCGCCAAAGCCTGTGAACACATCGGGCTGGATCTGGCCGATATCGCCCCTGAACGATAGATGGAGAATGCACCTGCCATGACAGGTTCTGCAACGAATGCGACGAAGGGCCAGGTTGTCGGCGAGGTCCGCCGGGTCAACGGGCCGATCGTCGAGGCCAGCGGAATGATACGGGCATCGATGCTCGAAGTCGTCGAAGTCGGCGACCTGCGCCTGATCGGTGAGATTATCCGGGTGACGGACGATCGAGCCACGATCCAAGTCTACGAAAACACCAGTGGGCTCAAGCCGGGAGCTCCTGTATTCGGGACCGGGCGGCCGCTTTCAGTGCGACTGGGACCGGGCCTGCTGCGGAACATCTACGACGGCATCCAACGCCCCCTCGAGCGCATTGCTGAACACAGTGGCGCGTTCCTCGGACGCGGCGAAAAGCCCAGCCCGCTGGACAACGAGGCTCGCTGGCCGTTCGAACCCGCCGTTGCCGTCGGCGACGCCCTGTCTGCCGGGCAAATCTTTGCTCGGGTGCAGGAGACGATAAGCGTCGAGCATCGCCTGAATGTGCCGCCGGGGATTAACGGCACGGTCGTGGAGATCGCGGACGCCGGGGAGTACTGCAATGAAGACACGGTCTGCCGACTGCAGACCGACACTGACGGCGTTGTCTCACTCACCATGTGCCACGAGTGGCCCGTCCGCCGCCCCCGCCCCAATGCAGGTCGTATCACCATGGAAATGCCCCTGGTGACAGGGCTGCGCGTTGTGGACACCTTCTTCCCCATCACCCAAGGTGGAACGGCTGCCATTCCCGGGGGGTTTGGGACCGGCAAGACGATGACTCAGCACGCCCTGGCCAAGTGGTCCGCCGCTCAAATTATCGTCTACATCGGCTGTGGTGAGCGCGGGAACGAAATGACCGAGGTCCTGCGTGAGTTCCCGGAGTTGATCGACCCGCGCAGCGGGCGGTCCCTCATGGAACGCACGATCCTCATCGCTAACACCTCCAACATGCCGGTGGCCGCACGCGAAGTGAGTATCTACACCGGCATCGCGATCGCCGAGTACTATCGTGATATGGGCTACGATGTGGCCGTTATGGCCGACTCGACGTCGCGCTGGGCCGAAGCGCTGCGTGAGCTTTCCGGCCGCCTGGAAGAGATGCCCGCGGACGAAGGCTTTCCGGCCTACCTACCGTCTCGCCTGGCCAGCTTCTACGAACGGGCGGGTAAAGTAGAAACGCTCAATGGGGACACCGGCAGCGTGTCGGTGATTGGCGCGGTTTCCCCGCCCGGAGGCGACTTCTCCGAGCCGGTGACTCAGCATACCAGTCGATTCATCCGGTGCTTCTGGGCCTTGGATCGCGATCTGGCCAACGCCCGACACTATCCCGCCATCAGCTGGACCAACAGCTACAGCGAGTACCTCCCGGACATCACCGCCTGGTGGCAGTCGCAAGACCACGAATGGACGACCTTCCGCGAACGTCTGATGGAGATCCTCCAGGAAGAGGTCACCTACCAACGCATCGCGAAACTTGTAGGGCCAGACGCACTGCCCGACCACCAACGGTTGATCCTGCTCCTTGCGGACCTGATCAAGAACTCCTTCCTGCAGCAGAACTCATTTGACGATATCGATATGTACTGCGCGCCGGCCAAACAGGTTTGGATGCTCCGGACGCTGGTCAGCTTTTCCGACCGCTGTCTTCAACTGATCAAGCGCGGCGCGACTCTCGCCGACATCCGTGAGATGGAGTGCCTTACCACGATCATCCGGATGAAAAGCACGGTCCCGAACGATGATGCCCAGGCCATGACCGCAACAACCAACGCGATCGGCAAAGAACTGGACGAACTTGAGAGGAGATTCGCCTGATGCGAGTCGCCGGTGTCGAATACCATGGCCTGAAGCGAATCGATGGCCCCCTGCTTTTCGTCGAGGGGATTCGCGGAGTCGCCTATGACGAAATCGTCGAGGTGACCACGCCTTCGGGTGAGGAACGCCTGGGGCAAGTTCTGGATGTGACCGATACGGCAGCCGTCGTGCAGGTCTTCGGAGGAACAGACTCACTCTCCAATGCCGACACCCGCGTGCGCTTCATTGGCCGTGGCCTGCAAGTCCCGGCCAGCCGCGAAATGCTCGGCCGCGTCTTCGATGGCCTGGGACGCCCCAAGGACGGGCTCCCCGAGGTGCTGACCGGCGACTATCGGGATGTGCACGGCGAGCCCATCAACCCCTTCTCCCGTGAGTATCCGCGTGACTTTATTCAGACCGGGATCTCCTCGATCGATCTGATGAATACGCTCGTCCGAGGACAGAAATTGCCGATTTTCTCCGGCAACGGACTCCCGCACAATCGCATCGCAGCTCAGATCGCGAGGCAGGCAAAGCTGCTGCGGGAAGATGTCAGCTTTGCCATCGTGTTCGCCGCCATGGGAGTGAAGTACGACGTGGCGAAGTTCTTCATCGATTCCTTCCAGCAGAGCGGCGTGATCACAGATGTGGCCATGTTCCTCAGTCTGGCTGACGACCCATCAGTAGAGCGACTTGTGACGCCTCGTTCGGCCCTCACCCTCGCCGAGTACCTGGCGTTTGAGGAGGACATGCACGTCCTGGTGATCATCACGGACATGACGAACTACTGCGAATCACTCCGCGAGATCGCCACGGCACGCAGCGAGATCCCCAGTCGGAAGGGCTATCCCGGTTATCTCTATAGCGATCTGGCGTCCATGTACGAACGCGCGGGCCGCCTCCAGGGCCGCGAAGGCTCGATTACACAGATGCCGATCCTGACAATGCCAAGTGATGATATCAGTCATCCGATCCCGGATCTGACAGGGTACATCACGGAAGGGCAGATTGTGCTGGAACGGGAGTTGTTCCAGAAGGGCGTCTACCCGCCGGTGGCCGGACTGCCCTCGCTGTCGCGCCTGATGAAGGACGGAATCGGTACCGATCGTACGCGCGATGACCATCCGCACGTGGCATCTCAGCTGTTTGCCGCATACTCTCGAGTGAAGGACATCCGCGCCCTCGCCTCCGTCATCGGTGAGGAGGAGCTCAGTCCGCTGGACAAGCTCTACATTAAGTTCGGTGATCAGTTTGAGCAGAACGTCGTCGCCCAGGAGGAGTTTGAGGATCGATCCATTGGGCGCAGTCTCGAAATGGGCTGGGAAGCGTTGAAGGTCCTCCCCAGGTCTGAGCTGCATCGTTTGTCGGAAGAAGAACTCCAAGAGCATTACGACAGTTGATCGTCCGGTCGGTTACGGCATGACCACGGTGATTTTATGGCCCGTCTGAATGTGGCACCAACCAAGAGTAACCAGCTCTCGCTGCGTCGCGATCTCGCGATGGCAACCGAAGGCTTCAGCCTTCTGGATCAGAAGCGCGAGATTCTGGTTATGGAGTTGATGCGCCTGTTGGACCGCATCCGGCGTGTTCAAAAGCGCCTCGACGAAGCCCAAAAACAGGCATACGACACCCTCAAAAAGGCAATCGCTCGCAACGGCTACCACCGCATGCGGAACGTGGCAAGCGGCATCCATTATGACCACCGCATCAGGACTGACAGCCATGTGACTGCCGGGGTTCGCGTACCAGCCATCGTCATCGAGCCCGGAGAATTCGCGTCGCAGTTCGGCTTGAGCGGAACGGACTCGCTGGTCGATATGACGATGCGCGATTTCCTGGCCCTGCTTTCTGTGGTGGGAGAGATGGCTGAGCTGGAAAACGCGGTCTGGTTGCTGGCTCGCGAGCTCAAAAAGACGCAGCGCCGGGTGAACGCTCTCGAACAGCTCTTCATCCCCAATTTCGAGGAGACGCTTCGTTACATCGGCGAATCACTTGAAAGTAAGGAACTGGAAGCCTTCTTTATTATGAAAATGGTCAAGAACCGGTTGCGCGAGAAGCACGGACGAGACTGACAGAGTTGATCACGTGCCATACGTGCGACCACGCACAGAGCGGGGATGCGGATGTTCCTCAGACGCAAAGACAAATCAGAGGCAGAGCAGACCGAGCAACCGGCGACGGAGACCACCCTTCTCCGGCACGTGCTGTTGGTCGTGGACGGATCTGAGCCTTCGATGGCAGCCGCCCGTTTCTCCGTGCAGCTTGCGGCCCAGTACGACGCCAGGATCACGGCCGTCTACGTCATCGACACCGCCACCATGGACTACCTCATGCAGATGCACATCCTCGTGAGCGATGAACGGCAGGAGTTTGAGAGCGACCTGAATCGTACCGGAAACCGGTATCTTGATTACGTGAAAACAGTCGGCAACAACAACGGTGTTGAGGTGGAGACCGTGCTCGAGAAGGGCTCGTTCCACCAACAGATCCTCAAGGTTGCGCGAGCCCGTGACGTGGACGCGATTGTGGTCGGCGGATGGCGCCGAACAGTGACTAAGAAGGATGCCGCCAGCGTCGAGCGCCAGCTCATCCTGGATGAAGCCAGCTGCCCGGTGATCGTCGTCAAGAATGAGGTGAAGCGCGACCGCTAGGCGACCGCTCTGCTTCCCTTCGCTTCCCATCCCCTGACCTACGGCACGCCATGCCTGCGGGAAATGGAATCATCTGCTGATTCTAATAGCGCTCCACGTTGAAGCCCGTGCCCGGGCAGGCTACTGTAGAACTGCGTGGAACGACAAAACAGGAGACTGAGACCATGCTCTCCATAAAACTGCCTGCAAGCCTCGAAGAGCGCTTGGCTGAATTGTCCGAAGCCTTCCAGATTCCTGAAGGCCGAATCGTCAAGGAAGCCATCACGGAGTACCTCGAGGAGCTAGAGAGCTACCTCGCCGCCAAGAAAGCCCTGGCGAACGTTCGGGTAGAGGAACACATCATTGGCCCGGCCCGGGAGTTCTATGCGGAGTACCTGGAAGAGATGGAAAGCTACCTGGCGGCCAAGAAGGCTCTTGCGAACGTCCGAGCCGAGCAGCACATCTTCCGCCCAGCCCGGGAGTTCTGGGACGAGCTCTGGTACAACTCAGGGCTCTCCGATCTCGTTGAAGGCGAGAACGGTCAAGCCCACGGTAGCTTTTGACCGAAGCGACTCCCGTCGCCTATTGCTCAGGCCTTGAAGTCCTCAGGCTTGAACGTGACCCCACCACCTGCTTCAACAGCCGGAATCACTTGAAGCACGGCCACCGCCGTCTTGTAGGCCTCCTCCGGAGGACAGCTCAGCTTGCTTGCATCGCCTGCACGAACGGCCTCGAAGAAATTCTCCAAGTGCATCTGATGGACGTTCTTTTCCATGGCCATTTCCATCGCCTTGGCTGCCGCTTCGTTCTTCTTCGCTATCCCGGCCAGAAGTGGGATCGCCGGCTTCCCGCCCTGTTGCACCGGCTCCACGCCCTGAAGCCACTCAGGGAGTTCCTTCCCCGGTTCGGACACGTAGAAGCACTTCTTCGGGTTCTCGGAGATGGTCAACGCTCCGCCGTCCCCGCTGAAGCGCTCGAAATAATGCCCGTAGCTATTCGTGTTAAGGATCTGGTAGAACGCCCGAGCTGTTCCGGTCTTGCCCTTGTAGGTATAGGGGTATTGATACAGCGTGAGGACATCTTCGTACCATTCACGGTCCTCGAAATAGTCAGATCCGCCCATGGCCACGACCTGGGTTGGGTCGGAGTGCAGGAACCAACTGAAGATGTCGATTTGGTGACTTCCCAAGTCGGCGATCGGCCCGGCCGAGTACTTCCGGTACCAGCGCCAATTGCGAAACTGCTCCATGCTCTCGTAACCGTACTTCTTAAGCGTCTCCGGGGGAATCACGTACCGCTCGGGCCACTCGAGCAGGGGCTGAACGCCGCGGTTCCATTGCCCGTAACAGTTCGTCAAACGACCGCAAACATCGTCATCTTTGATCAGCTCAAGGGCATACTGGTACACGGGGTTGCTGCGACGCTGATGCCCAATCTGCATCAGCTTCCCCGTCTTACGCTGCGCTTCCACCATCTTGCGCGCGTTCTCAAGCGTGTTGGACATCTCCTTCTCGCAGTAGACGTGCCGACCGGCTTCCGCACATGCAATCGCGTGTTCTGCATGCACAAAGTCCGGCGTCGCAACGATAACAGCGTCCAGGTCCTTCTCCTTATCCAGCATCTCGCGATAGTCTTCGTAGACGTTGATCGTGTTGGCCCAGTCGACCTTGCCGGCCCTCTTGTATTGCGCTTTCATGCGGCGACTGGCGTAGCGCTGGCTGTAGTTCCAGATGTCACAGACGGCCCTGAAGCGGATGCCCTCAATGTTCATGCAGTCGCCCATCAGAACGCGGCCTTGCGTCCCCGCCCCCAACAGAGCGACATTGATCTCGTCTCCGCCACCCGCAGCCTGGCCAAATACGCTATTGGACAACACCACACCGGTACCGGCTGCGGCCATCGACTGCACGAACTCACGTCTTGTCATTGCCATTGTGTCAACTCCTTCTCTGCTTGCCTGCATGACCTGAAAAAATGGTTGACGGGCACAGTCGCCCGGCGAATGCCTATCGTCACTCGGTGGTATCGAGGCGCTTGATCCGCATGTTCCTGTAGCGGACTTCCGCTCCATGGTCCTGGAGGCCAATATGGCCATCCCGTTTGAAGTCTCTGAGCGCCCTCCGAAACTTGTTCTTCGAGCCGTCCGGATTCGTGTTCGGTGTGTCCCACCGTTCCAAATCCATATCAATGATCTGTTCACCATTAAGGACGACCGCAATTCGGCTATCATTGGCGGTCAGGACCACACTGTTCCACCCGTCCTTTGCCACGTCCTTGCTCGGGGCAAGGCAATCATAGATCGCGCCTACGCCGTGCTTGCCGGAGGTCGTCGGTTTGTTCACCTGCATCTCGATGCCGGTCTGAACGCAACTGCGTGGGTTGTCCGTTCTGAAGAAGACACCGCTGTTTCCCTTGGTGTTGAACTCGAGTTCGAGCACGAAATTCGCGAAACGCTCTCTCGTCCAGACGTAGCCGGCCTTCCCCCTGAGGACGAGCTCGCCGCCTTCGAGGGTCCAGCCTTTACCCGGCTTCTTCCCTCTGGGGTTCTGCCAGGCGACGCTCAGATCCATCCCACTGAGAAGGTCGATAGAACCGTCGCCCGGGGAGGGCGCCGGAGTAGCGGGTCCGGTTGGGGCAAGACTCAGTGTCCCGTTCCGTTTGAGCTCGACGGCCAGCGATTCGAAGTAGTCCACACACGCCCCCATATCGGGTAGGGACTTGTCCCAATTGTGCTCGTACTCAATGGAGAACACACCTTTGAACCCCTGCCGGTGAATCTCCGCCAACATGGCACGGACGTCTCCCACACCCGTTCCCCACGGCACATCATGCGCATCCTTGCGGCCATGCGTGTTCAAGTCCTTGAAATGGAACGTAACAATCCGCCCCTCGAGCAACCGCAGCCCTTCAACAGGGTTGATACCCGATCGCATCCAATGGCCCGTATCCGCACAGGCCCCGACGTGCTTGCTCAGGTCCTTCGAGATGTTCAGAACCGTTTCGGGATTCCAGTACTTGGAGGGTGCCGGGTGGTTGTGCAGGGCCAAGTTGATGCCGTACTCCCGGCAATAGGCGTCAATCTCGGGAACATCCTCAGGCTTAGGTTCGGAACAGATCGTCTCAATCCCCATCTCTTTCACCCACTCAAAGAGCTTACGAGCCCCAGCCTCGTCACCCGGGATTCCGGTGACCCCAAAGTTGGCCACTCGGACGTCTGCCTCAGACAGCTTCTGCTTGATCTCAGCCATCGCCTCCGAACTCATCTGCTGGTCTGTTTTGACCTCGGGTCTGGCCGCACTCACCACCTGCCCCGGGAACATCTCAATGGTGTGCAGCCCCAATGCCGCGACACGGTCCACGGACTCGAAGAACGTGTACTTGCGGAAACTCCAGGCCTGGACGCTCAGGTGCCAGCCGAGCTCAGCCGCCGTAGGGGCACCCTTGCTGACAGAACCCCGAACCCCGACCTCGGCCTGAGGCTGGGCGTGCCCAGAGAGGGCAGCACTCACGCAAATCATCGTCAAACCAATCAGGAGCCGTCGTCCCATAGTACTCGTCCTCTCGATGCCATTCACGCATTGCGCAACACGCAATGGTGCAGCGCGTGCAAAATCTGTCACTTGAGTTCCAGTTCGGTGATCACACTGCCGTCGAGGTTCCGGATGCGGGCGTTGGCTTCCCAGCCTCCGCCACCTTGCATGATCTTGAGCATCAGAATATTGCTGCCCTTCTGCAGGCTCGTCTCGACACGGTCCTCTCCCCACTTGAAGGCGCGAGGAACGTTGTTCTTGTGAACGACTTCGCCGTTCAACCAGACCACGACGCCGTCATCGCTACCGATGTCCATTGCCACTTTGGTCGCCTCAGGGACGACAGCCTCGCAGCGGAGGTAGACCACCCGGTTGGCCCCACCGACGACTTTGATCAGGTTGATCCGTCCATCTGCAGCCGTGGTCACTTCCCGCCAAGACACATCTGTCGCCTCAGGTAACTCGGGGCCGAACGCAACGTCACCGAGGCTGTGACCTGAGACACCTGACTTCGTATGGGGGCCGGACAGAGCCCAGCGCGTGACGCATCCCAGGTGCTTCTCAAGCTCCCCGAGCAACTTCCTGGCGCGGTCCTGCAGTTTCTTCCCGGTCTTGACGTCATCGTCCAGCACACGCCTGACGGCGACACTGGAAGCCGCCCCACGTACCTTCTCTGCCACACTGATGACTGCCGCTGCCGCCTCAGAGCGGAGGGCCGGCTGGCCCAAGTAAGGAAGCAGCGCGTCCAAGGCTTGTCGCGTCTTCACCGTCCCAATTCCCGCGACGACCAATTTCCGCTCAGAGTCACGTCCAGCCAGTGGCATCACAGCCCGGTACTTAGCCAGGCGCTGATCCGTCGGTATGCCTGTGGCTTTCGCCAACAACCGCACGTACCCACGCAACGCAAGGACCTTGTGCGTCTCACTCTTGCCGGTTTGTATCACCGTATACAGGGGCTCAAGGGCGCCTTGATCAGGCCAGTCTGCCAGCGCACGAACAGCGCCGTCTCGCACTGACTGTTCGGCGTGCTGTATATCGGCACGAATGGCGGCAAGTGCGGCAGGATGCCCTGTGGTTCCCAGAACACGCAGAAGTGAGATGCGCCCCGTAGGGGAGGCCGTCTCAAACTCTCCGAGCGGAGAAGCCACGGTCTGATCGGAGACACCAATTCGCCTGAGGCAGGAAATCAGCGCATCTTCACCTGCACGGCGGGCCGTGCTGCCTTCGGTCTGGACCACAACCCGGACCAGTTGCCCAAGCTCAGGGGGCCTGGCAAGCTGTCCGGCTGCACGCAGGGCTGCCGCACGGACAGGCTCCGACGGGTCGGTGGCCGCCTGAATGATCAGCGGCAGCTGGTCATGGGCTCCACGCCGCCCCAGGACAGAAAGCAACGAACAGGCTTGATCGCTTTTGGTTGCGCTCAACATGGTCCCAAGCCTCGAATTGACGTCAGGGCCGGGAATGGCCACAAGGATACGTTCGAGGGCCTGGCGATCTGCCTTGTCGGCTGTCCCCAACAACGGCACAAGCTCCGGGACGCCATCGCGACCTGCCAACGCGGCCAAAGCCTCCGCTGCCCCTGTCCGGACACCCGGGGCATCAGCCGTGAGTAGGGGACGAACCTCTGGCAATGCGCTGCGGTCGCCGCGTCTGGCGAGAACGCCAAGAAGCCCAATCGCGAGCTTTGGGGGGGCTCCGGGCAGCGCTTCGGCAACTCGCGCTGTCATCGCACCATCCCCAGCCGTTGCGGCAAGGCGAAACGCTGTCGCGCGGACCCGTGGATTCTCGACCGGGAAACACGCAACAATCGCCTCCCGGGAATGCTGTCCTCCTGCGGCGGCAAGGAAGGTCAATCCGGCACACTGAACGTGAGGCTCCTCCGGATACGCTTCCATCAACGCCACACAGTCAGCCACGGTCGTCGCATCGCCAGCGGCATGCCGTCGCCGGAGAAGCGTCATCTGAGCATCGAGGGCCCGAGCTCTCTCATAGGCTGATTCGCTCTTCATCACGGCCTCGAGGGCCCGAGCGTCGCGCACACCCCCGCAGCGCCCAAGGGCCGTGATCGCCGCCATCTTCAGCTTCCGTTCGGGGGCCGCCAGGAATGGCCGGACAGCCGACGCTGCCTGAGAATCGCCCAAGTCACCCAACGCCTGAACGAGGGTTATCCGCTGGTCAACTCCGGTCGCCGTCAGGAGTCCCTGGCGCAAGGCTGCAGCGGCCTCCGGCGTCCCGACGGTGACCAACACCCGGGCAGCCAGGTCACACAGCTCGGGTCTGGCCAGGAGCGGACCGAGAATCGGGACGATGGACGGATCCGCAAAGAAGCGTAACTGGTCGAGCAAATAGACCTTCACAGAATCCGGGACGTCAGCCTGCAACGCCCCGCTGAAAGCCTTCAGGGCGGCTGCGCGAAGGACATCCTCCCCGCTCTGTCCGGCCCGGAGCGCCACGCCGTGCAGCGCTTCACGGACAGCGGTGTCATCTCCCGGCTTCTCACCTCCTCGTCCAGCAGGTGGAACCAGTCCCCGACAGAGCGCAGCGACCTGTTCGCCGGTGATCGCTCTCCCATCCGCAAGCAGCTGCTGGGGATCATCCTGACCGTAACACCGGCCCATACTGAAGAGAGCGAACAGGAAGAGGCATGCAGCTCTCCCAAATCTGAGTTTAGCGGACGTCATAGTCCTCAGCTTTCCTTGACCGAATAGCGGGCTAAGCAGGGGAACACCTCAGAGATGCCATGGCCCACGCATCGGCGGGTTGGCCAGGCGGTTGGCTTCGGCGTCACTCACAAACTCCTCCCGGGCGGGGTCCCAGGCGAGCTTACGTCCAAGCCGGACCGAGATCGAGGCCAGATGAAGCAATGTCGCCGACCGGTGGGCTTGCCGAACGTTGGGCTTGCCGCCATGGACATTCTCACGCGTCTTCACAGCGTGCTCCCAGCTCTGCTGACGAGGTGGGTCAGGGAACCGTTTGAGTTCCTCGAGCAGTCCGGCAGGCTCGACGGTCGCCCCCCCCCAGTACTTCCCGTTGGGGCCTTCCAGCAATGGCTTGCCTTCCGTTGTCTTCTCACCCCACTCCCAACTCTCGATGGTAAGGGTTGTGCCGTCGGCATAGCGCATCCAGATCGTGCCCCAGAGGCCGGTGGCATCCGGGTGCTGCGGCCAGGGGGCCGCCGCCTCGATCTCAACCGGTCCCGTGTCATCCTTGCCAAGCGCATATTGGATGGGATCGATGTGATGCTGCCCCATATCCCCGAAGCCACCTTCATCATAGTCCCAATAGCCCCGGAAACTGCGGTGCACGCGGTGGGGGTGGTACGGTTTCACGGGAGCTGGGCCAAGCCACATGTCGTAGTCCAACTCAGCCGGCACAGCCTGGGGCACCAGGTTCGTCTTGCCGCTCCACTGCTTTATCTTGAACCCGCTTGCACAGTACTTCGGGTTCAGACACACCTTCAGCGGGGTTCCGAGGAGGCCGCTTGCCACAAGCTTCCGCATGAAATAGGCCCGGCCTCGGCCCCAGGTGTTGACCTGGTAAACGGCTCCGTAGCGCTCGATCGTGTCCACCAGAGCCTTGCCTTCAGCTATCGTGTGCGTCGCGGGCTTCTCTGAGTAGACGTCCTTGCCCGCCTGAGCCGCGGCCATGGAGATCAGAGCATGCCAGTGCGGCGGGGTCGGTACGTGCACCGTATCGATATCGTCGCGTTCCAGGACTTCGCGCCAGTCGCTGTAGCCCTTGACATCGCCTCCGGCCTTCTTCACGGCATTGGCAAGGTGGTTTCGGTCGACGTCACAGACGGCCAGGGTTTTGGGATAGGCCGTAACGTGCCCCATCCCCATCCCGCCGGTACCGATCACGGCCCGAGTGATCATGTTGCTTGGAGCGCGGGGCCCGCCAAGAACGTAGCTGGGGACGATTTGGAACGTTGCACCGGCGAGTGCCGCCTTGCCCAGGAACCCGCGCCGAGAGAGCGCAGGCGTATGACTGGAATGGTCCATGCTGACTGTCCTTTCGCTTCGACGTAGGCTCCTCAGTGTAGCCTGTGAGCAAAGCGGTGTCAACGCACGCCGCCTATGGCGGCGGCCGAAGCAGCATGCTGAGATGTGGCGCTCAGCCCAACTCGCTCACGCATCCACGCTGTAGATTGTGGCGTCATGGGCTTCGAGGTAGAGCGTCACCGCGTCATGGCGGAAACAGGCACTGGTGTGGGCATCCTCCCCCCAGGTCAGGACCAGGCGTCCGGCGTTACCCACGAGAGGATTGCATCTATACAGCTCGAAGCCTGGCAGGCGTCCCCCGATGGGATCGCGCAACTCGGCCCGGACCTGGCCCCCGATGTCGGCATTGATCGCGATCTCTTTGCCCGACTGAATGAACGGCCTGAGGAGCATGCGGCCAATGGTCCTTGGGGCTGTTGTCAAACCGGCAAACCGATCGCGTGGCCACGTGGCTCCAAGCACGGCATGACGATCTTCGGTAACCCCTTCCGGTAACCTGTGGTTGTGGTGAGACGTCCCTCCTCGGTAAAGCAACAGCCATTGGTCGTCCGCCACGGGCAGGAGAGCATTGGTGGCATAGGCCGACATGCAGTCCATTTCCGGGATGGGGCCACGGGGGATGAAGCCACCCCGGAACGGGCGCTGCCATTCCTGCCCGTCCCGGCTGAAACACATCTCCAAATCCATGGTCTGTTCCCAACAGTGGTAGTTACCGAGAAAGCCGATGCGCCAGTCGTCCTGGCGATGCTGCGACAGGTAGTAGAACTGCTGAGTCAGGGGATCGGTGGCCCCGGGAACGATCACCAGTTCGGGATCACCCCAGTGGATCCCATCCTCGCTCAGGCGTCGGTGGATCGTCCGCAGGGCGGGGGGAGCATTGTCATGCGGGGTCTGTCGCCCTGTCTCCGGTCGGTTGGGCAAAAGCCACACAGAGAGCATCTCGAAGCACCCCTCGCGGGCATGGTAGTAGACATTCGTCGCATCATTGCTGCGGAGGCGCTTGGCTTCGTCAAAGTCCCAGACACGTTCCGAATCGAATGTCGCATCTGGGTTCGCGCTGGTCAGGCCTGCGGTCCAGCCGGCTTGTCCTACTTCTAGATCTGACGGATGGAAGACCGCGGGCCTGTTGATGCCCAGTGTTTCCCAGCTCAAGCCATCCTCACTGTCCGAGATGATGTATCGAATCAGACCTTTGTGCTGACCATGCAGCCAGCAGTACATCCGCCAGCGTCCGTCCGGGAGACGCACGACGCTCGGCTGGGTCACGTTTGCGCCTTCGTAGACCCCCTTGATATCGATGATATTGGTGTCTCGCCCCTCCCACTCGCGCTGGCCCAGCATCCGGCGTTCCCAATGGAGACCATCCTCAGATTCAGCGATCATGATGCGCATCGCGGTCGGGCTGCGCTCATGGGAGTAGTAGTACATACGGAAGCGCCCATCGTCGAGGATCACGACACTCCCGGCGAAGATGCTCACGCCGCCTGCCTCCCAAGGCATGTCGCGATCCATGATGATGCCACGCTTGCACACCGGTGTCGGCGTCAGCGACATTCCGCTGCAGGAGGCCACATCCCGATCATCAAAGAACACAATTCGTCCCAATGACATCACGTCTCCTCCATTTCCGGATCATTCATCACAACTCAATGACCGTTATCTCCGGCCGGCAGAACAGCCGGACCTTCAGATGATATGTGCCGATCCCGGGATTGACGTACAGCGGCCCGCAGGTGGTGTCGAAGAGCCCGCGATCGTAGGCCCCAACAGGCGGTGGCCGAACGAGGGCCCCGAACCCGGGGACCCACACCTGCCCACCGTGGGTGTGTCCTGACAGAATCACGCCATACTCGTCTCTGGGTAGCGTGTCTGTTGCAACAGGATCGTGCACCAGAAGCAGCTTCCGCTCCGCCCCCTCGGCAAGGAGCCTAGGGAACGAGCTCCGGCGCCCCGTGCTGCCCACGATCTCGACTCGTCCTGCGGCGCCAAGCACGCGTTCATCCCGGAGCCAGGCGCCGCCCGTTGCCGCGAATGCCTTCCGCAGTTCCCTGCGAACATCCAGTTCCCAGTAATCGTGGTTGCCGCCAACGCCATAGAGGGGCTTGTCGAGCTTGGAGAGTATGTCGAGAGCATCGTCCAGCCAAGCAACATCCTCGACCAGATCTCCGGTGAAACAGACCATATCGGCGGGAATCGCGTTGAGCCTCCGGACCACGGACTCGAGGTAATCCCTGTCACCCTTGTGGTGGACGTCGGTGATGTGCAGGACTCTTAACCGAGGCGACGGGCTGAGGCGAATAGTCCGGACGACGACCCATTCCGGCTCCACTCGGAACGCGTAGAAGATGACGGAAACCATGGCGGCAAGGGCGACAACAAAGCCGCATAGGAGGACGTGTGTCCAACGCACGTTCAGCCTGTGAAGCAGAGCGTTCACACCATTCCTTCCTCGCGAGCCGCCGCCTTTCCGAGCCTACGCATTGAGATCTGGACTCACGCCAGTCTCAGGTACAGGAAAGCACCGACGATGGCAACGATGGCCGCAAGCACAAGTGCCGTGGCACAGCCGGGGTTGCCGCCCCGATGCCTCGGTAGCGCGCCAGGGAACTCGGCCTCGATCTCCTCTGACAGGCGGTCGACCTTTTCCTTCGCCTCCCTCAGTCCCAATCCAGTGTGCTCACGGACCAGCTTGATGGCTGCTATCTTCTCACCCGCGTACAGGAGATCCTGTACCTCCGTGGGGGCTCCTTCGACGTATTGTCGCTCACCTGGTTCTGACATTCTGCGCCTCTCGCAACTTCTCCAATCCCACCCACATACGACACCGGGCTCAACAGCCCGAATATACCCTTGCCGCGTTGGGATGCTTACGTCGAGCCTCTATCTTGGGTATCTCAGTCAAGAGACCGGGATTTCCGGAGACGCGGGAGACACACCATGCGATCGATGGCCGCTCTGATGATGATAGCCAGTTCGACCTGTTTGATATCCTTCTCAGCCCAGTCCGCCGAGAACGGCTTCTCCGACCACGGCGTTGGGGCAGCCGTAGCCGAACTGCGGGGGGGTTACATTGCCAAGGCCCCCTGAATCACATCCGCATTGGAGACACTGTGTTTTACCGTGTCCTGCCCTCAGTTGCCTTCCTCGCCTTCGCTTTGTGCGAGCGAACCGGCGCGGCTCCGTCTCAGACAGGCGCGATGCAGTGGGACTTTGAGGATGGGCAGGCAGTCGGGCTGCACCAGGGGATGGGGGTAGGCGAGGTCGTGCCCGAACCGGATGTCCCAACGAATCATGCCTACCGGATCACCACCGATCAGCCACACCACTCTCGCCTGACGGTCGAACACAGCGCCCAGCATGATGACTTCGTGCTGCGCTTCAGGGCACGCGTCATAAATTGGGACGGAGCGGAGCCGGTTATCTATGTCTACGGGCACAGTGGCAAGAGCGGCTTCCGTGGCCTGAGCGTGACCCGTCAACTAGGCCGGCTGTTCTGCTATTTCGGTCCGGATCGCCCGGGCGCAACCCTCGGTCAGACAGACGGCGGGTACGCTTCCGGCAACGCATGGACCCATGTCGCCTTCGGCTGTTTCGGGCGCTGGTCAATGGCGAAGGTGTGGACTGAGGGAGACAACGAGCCAGGCTGGCAGGCGATGGGGCGGAATGATGACCTGCGGGAGGGGACGAGCGCTCTGGGCGTCTGGACCTCGCCTCGGACCCCGTCCAAAGCCACTGTTCTCTTCGATGATGTGTCCCTGGTACCGATCACAGAGACCGATCTCGCCAAGCTCGGCATCCACATTACTCCGAGGATGCCTCTTGACGTCGCCGCTCTGAACCAGAGCACTGTTGTCACCCAGCTTCCTGGCCGCGTCGTGCTGTCTTCAGGGAGGACGGCAGTCGCCTTCACCCGATTGAGCGGCGAGATCTCCAATCTCGTGGATCTCCCCACCCAGCGGGAGTTCATCGCTCCCCACCATCCCTCTCCCCTTTTCCGATTCGTCTTCCGGTCCCCAGTCAACGACAGAACGCAGGCCGTCACCAGTCGCGACTTCCGCGCCGTAAGCATCGACCCGCGGCCGGACCGAGGGCTCTCGGTATCGTTCTCCGATCTGCCGAGCTCGTCGGTCAAGGCGATGGTTCAGGCAACCGTCCAGACCGACGGGGTGATCGCCCTTACGTTCCGGCTCACTGGCCTGCAGAGCACGATCGTCCCCCGGATCTCGTTTCCTGAGCTGCCCGGTCCCGCGGCCACGTCCTCAAGCGATGAAATGCTGCTCCCCTGGGCCAGTGGGGCCGTACTGCGTGAGCCCGGCTCGGTCACCGTCTCGCGCGACGCCCTGTACCCCGGACAGGCATTCGCCCAATTCTATACTCGCTGCGACGGCAACGCAGGGCTCTACGTGGGCTTCCATGACTCGGAAGGCCACTGTAAGCGGTTCCAACTGCGTTGCGGGGCCGGTGACATGGCGTCGATGTCAGTCGAACACCTGCAGCCGGAAACCGCCGTCGCTGAACTGGTGCTCCCATACCCCAGTGTCCTGAAGACGTTTGCCGGCGACTGGCGTGATGGAGCCGATATCTACAAGGCGTGGGCTGAAAACCAGCCATGGTGCGACACACTCCTCTCCGAACGTTCGGACATTCCGGCTTTTCTGAAGGAGGGGGCGGGAATCCTCATCACCGGAGTTGCCAACCCCGTCGGCCGCGAGAAACTCCTGGGAGGACACCTCGAGAAGCTCCCGGACCTCCTGGATGCCTACCGCAACGCAACCGGCCTGAAACACATCGTCTTCGTCCCCTACGGCTGGGAGAATCGCGGGACATGGGTGGGAATCAACTATCTCCCCAGCATCCCCTCCGACGGCGACTGGATCAAGACGAATGCCGAACTGCGGAGACGGGGACACCGCACGGCATTCATGACGTCAGGGTTCTGGTGGGTTGTCAAGCGCCAGAGGACGAGCGGGGGCCCAGCCTTCGACGACACATCCCAGTTCGAGCGCATGAAGGACATCTGCATCACGGAGCGAGATGGAAAGACATGGGAAGTAGACTGGTATAGCCGAACCAAAGAGTTCGGGTCCTGGCGCGGACTCTCCGTGAAGCTCTGCCATGGCAGTCAGCCGGCCAGAGACATGCTGCGCGACGTATTCCTTGGGGTGGTCCAGCTCGGTGTGCCCCTTGTCAGCTTCGACCAGGAAATAGGTGGCGGCCAAAAAGAGCCGTGTTTCCATCCGGGCCATGGGCACCCCCCAGGCCTGGGGAACTGGGCCTGGACGGACTTCCACGATCTGTGTCGCGAGATCATCAGGGAAGGCAAACCGATCCAGCCGGAGCTGGGCCTGTTCCTGGAGAACGTCAGTGAATTGGCGATCCCGGTCATGTCGACCTACTGGAGCCGACAATTCGGGGAGATCGATGTGGGAGCCTTCGGGGCCCGGGGTGTGGGGCTGTTCTCCTACCTCTACCACGAGTACGTGACGGCAATCGGGGCAGCGTGCGTCCAAGGGCAAGGGCAGCTCGGAACACGACCGGACGCGCTCCTGCGCTGCCGCATCCTGGCCAACAACCTGACCCGCGGCCTGATCCCTGGGCCGTTCATGCATGAGGTCCCCATCGAGGGCCTTCCCGTGTGGCAGAAAATCAGCAAGTGGCAGGCAACGGTGGGCGCCGCCTATCGCTCCTTCTCCCGCCCCTATAAGCACTTCCCGGAATACCTTCTCCTTGGCAAAACCGTGCGCCCACCGGACGTCGACTGTGAGCAGGTGGAAACCTACTTCTGGCGACGCGATGCGAAGGGGAAGCCACGCAAGAACGGTCCCCCCGTCAGCAAACATGCCCTGAGTCTCGCCGCGGTGACGGCCGGAACGTTCGAGGCCGGCGATGGCAGCCACGCGACGTTCGTGGTCAACGCGACCCCGAATGAACGTGAAGCCATCGTCCACTTCGGCAGCGCCCGGGAGACGACCGTCTTTTCCCCGAGTCGCGAGGGCATCGAACGGGCACACGGGAAAGACATTGCGCTTGTCCTGCCCCCCTTTGGCATCCGCGTACTGATCCGCTGAGGTAGAGCGTCCCTTCCTGAACCGAGCCGCGCACAACGTAAGCGGTCTTCCTGAGTGAGCCGAGCCGCGCACAGCGTAAGCGGTCTTCCTGAGTGAGCCGAGCCGCGCACAGCGTAAGCGGTCTTCCTGAGTGAACCGAGCCGCGCACAACGTAAGCGGTCTTCCTGAGTGAGCCGCGCCGCGCACAGCGTAAGCGGTCTTCCTGAGTGAGCCGAGCCGCGCACAACGTAAGCGGTCTTCCTGCTACTAGGGAACCCCCTCCCGTTGGTCAGGGCTCTGAAAGAGAGGACCTCCGACAGAGCAGCGGCGGATCAGGGCTCGGTTCAGGTCGCCCCAAGCCACTCGGCGTAGACGTAGTAGGCGCCCCACTCAACCCCATCGGGATCGATGAACCACGCATCCAGGTCACCGATGCCGGTCTCGTCAATCCGCACCTCGAACGTGACCGCGTCAGTTCCCTCACCAACCGCTATCCGGTGTTCTGCCCCGGCGACACAGAGACGAGCGGCGCTTGCCGTGATCTGCCCGGGAGCATCCACGCTCTCGTAAGGAGCCATCTTGCGGACGGCCTCCAGCGGCAAGGCCTCACTGATGGGGAATGCTGCTTCCTCCGGCCAGCGTCTGAGCGTGAATCCGTACAGCCCCGACCGCTCAATGTCGACCCGCCAGCGACCGCACGTCCGCAGAGCAGCAAGGATCTGAGACTGGCTCCAGGCAACGTCTCCCATCACATCGAAGGCATCCAGCCGAGTAGGGTTCTCAAGCGGGTTACCGAGGGCGATCGGGGCATATTCTGACAATCCCGGCTCTATCTTGGCCCACCAGCACTCGTGCTCACCACGCAGCCACTCGACCACATCCGGGTGGACTGCGGCGACATCGGCAACCTGTCCTGGGTCCGCCTTGATGTCGTACAGCTCACATCCGTTCACCAGGCGCCAGCGCCGTGTCATGACCGCGTTGGTCCACTTCTCGGGCGGTTCAGTGTTTTGCCGGTACTGCAGGAAGTGGACGCGATCAGACAACGAAGCGGGGGCCTCCGCAGTGAACAGAGACACAACACTGTCCCCGTCAACGTCCATCGTGTCGGGCGTGGGAAGCCCACACAGCTCGATGAAAGTGGGCAGAAGATCGACGTGGGCAACGAGTTCGTCGATGTCTCGGCCTCCCGTCAACCCGCCACTCGGCCAACGAACGAAGAACGGAACGCGATGCCCGCCGTCATAGTAAGAACCTTTCTTGCCGCGCATGCCGGCACTGTAACCGCGCTCGACAAACTGCCCAGGCCCCAAGGTGCAGCCTCCTGAACTGCCGTTGTCAGTCATGAAGATGAGAATGGTGTTGTCTTCAATCTCCAGCTGCTTCAGCAGACTCCGCAGTCGGGCGAAGTTCTCATCGATGTTGGTGATCATACCGTAGAACTCTGGTTCGGGAATCGCGGGATTGCCGCGGTATCGCTCCGCATACCGATCAGGCACCAGATAAGGACTGTGAGGGGCATTGGTGGCGATATAGGCGAAGAAGGGCTGGTCATGGTGCCCTTCGATGAAGCGGAAGGCCTCCTCAAACCAAACATCCGTGCAGTACCCGACGTGCTCGACGGGCTCACCATCGTGGAAGTAGGTGTCGTCGAAGTAACTGTTGCCCCAGAAATCCGGTGTTTGGCCGACCCCACCCCCCTTGTGCGCGACCACATGCTGGAACCCCCGGTCCTGCGGCCGGTACGGATAGTTGTCGCCCAGATGCCACTTGCCAAACATCGCAGTCGCATAGCCCCCTCCGGCGAAGACATCCGCCATTGTAGCGTCTTCACGATGCAGCATGGAGCGGCCCCAGGTCGTGGCCCAGGCCCCATTCCGCACCGGACGTCGGCCAGTCATGAGCCCACCCCGAGTGGGTGTACACAGAGGCGACACATGAAAGTCGCTGAAGCGCACGGCGTCAGCGTAGAATGCATCGATCCCGGGCGTCTCGATCCAGGGATTCCCCGTACAACCAAGGTCCCCGTAGCCCTGGTCATCGGTCATGACGAGAATGACGTTGGGTCGGTCCATCGGCGCCTCCCGGGGTGGTTCAGTTACGTGCTTCGATGCGATCGAGTCTGCGAGCTAGGTCTGAATGCCACTGGATCTCGGAGGCCATCACGCACGCCGCTGAGGGCATGATCGAGTCGTTCGCCGGTCTCATCCCTTTGGCGTTCCCGCTGTCCACGACGCAGCTTGAGGGGGCCATCAGCACAACTGCAGGTAATGACAAGTATGAGGAACGGGCCCGGATGCACCAGTCTAAGCTGGATCGGTTGCGTCCGCACGGTGATCAGATCTCGTTGAGCAGTGTTTCAAGGCGACCAACCGCATCTTCGAGAGAGCCAACGGCTCGGTTTCCCGCCCCCAACACAAACCAACCGGCAAAACGTCGACATCGCAGGACCGACATAAGTTCCTTGATTTCCCCATTGCCTCGGGCCAGCACCTGTGGCGTCCCGTCAAACGTCGCGTCCTCGATCTCGAGCTGGTCTATGTGATGCCGGAGCTTCCGCCGATAGCTGGTCAGGAACGGCTTCTCTCCAGCCCGCGCGAACGCGGCCGGACTGAAGGTCAAGCCGGCCGGCAACCCGCGGTCGTGCACCGCCTGCATGATCGTGCTGGCTGTATCACAGTCTACGAACGCGTTGTAAAACGACACCGCCAGCTCCGCATCCTCGCAGGCCCCCGCATGCACCGGGGCATTCACCGAAAGGGGAAGAAGAAGTCGATCGATTTGGAGGCGGTCGGCAAGCTCAATTACGCGCGCCAAATCCTTCGGTACACAGGGCAGACGAAGACCGGACAACTCGATCCCTTCCTCGCGCAGCAAGGCCACTGCTCGCTCAACTGTCTGCATGCCCAGCATGCTCACGGGCCGACCGTTCAGGGCATCCAGTTCGACCGCACCAATCCCAGCCAGCTGGCAGGCAGCAGCGATCTCCTCGGCATAGCGTCCGGCCAGCGACGACGCTACGGAAAGGGAAAATGCTTCCTGGGCAAAACGGTGGCGCCGAATCGCGGCTCGTTGCTTCAGGCAATCCATGCAGCTTGGGTTATCGCAGAGAGCGAAAGCCGGATCTTCCCTGGCCGCCTGGCCGGCGACCTCAAGGAGTCTGCGGACAGACATGAGCCGAACGGCGGCATTGCCGACACGGCCAGTCGTCAAGGCTCCCTTCTCAGCAAGGAGTCTGTCCAACCCAATAAAGTCGCGGTGAGGTCCGGGGAAGAACGGCCAGGACTTCGTGACATCGCCCTCAGGCGTGGCAAAGGTCACGGGGTTCGTTGTCTTGAGGTAGGGGAGCCGAGCCAGCTCTTCGACGGTATGGAGCGTTGTGTTGCGGTCCTGGTCCACGCCCAAAAGGCAGACATACCCGTCCAGTTCCGCGATGCGGGTGTAGGGCGTCTCCGGTCCGTGGGCAAGCTCCGCCTTCCAATGGTCGTGGCAGAGCATCTCCGCGTGGTGCCCCAGGGCTGCAACGCTGGCCTTTGGATGAACACTTCTCACAGCGTCGGCGCGCCGCTTGACCACATCGGTGATGATCCCGAGCGCGCCAAATGTCGGGACGGCCAGGGTGCCCTCCGCCCCAAGCACGGAGAGGAACGCGTCCACAACCGTCTCGGCCCCGCCCGCAACATGGCCGAGGCTGGCCAAAGAACTGTGCAGGAGAACAGTGTCCCCCTGTTTCAGACCAAGCCCCCTCAGGCCCTCAGTGATGCCGTCGTGCGTCAATCCGGTCGTCATTCATCGATCTCCTGCTCAGCCACGAGGCGGCATGGCAGTTGGGTCGCCCCCGCCTGCCGCAATGGCAACGCCGACAATCTAACACGGTGAGCTCGAATTGCGTGCAGATTGGTTGGACAGCAAACGGTGTGAATGCCACGGGCGAAGAGCGCAGGGAAGAGCCCCTGAGGAGCCGAGTTGCTCTCGTAGACGTCCGACACCAGCAGGCGGACACCCGCGTCCGCGAGCCATCGGGCCACGTCGATACTGAGGTAGACGCTGCGCTCTTCGATTTCATCAAACTGCCGCGGTCCCAGTGCATTGATGATAACCGCCGGGGTGTCGAGAGGAAGGGCCAGGGCATCCCGCAGTTCGGGAACGTCGATCATCCCGGAACCATCAGCCCGATCCAGATGGATGACAGACGCCGGCAGCCGAAACAGACGATCCAGGGGCACCGTGTCAGCTCTGCAGCCATCATCGGTTGCGAGGATGTGTCCGGGAAAGTCGATGTACGTTCCGGCCATTCCCCAATGGTGCAGCTTGTGCACACGGGCCTGGTACTCACTGCCGCCCTGCCGAATGTTCCAGAGACACGTCTCGATCGTTCGAACCGTCTCGAAAGGCGCAGATGGAGCGACCGTCTCAAGCTCCGTCTCCGGAATGGGAAGTGTCAGATCAATGACCTCCAGCATCGCAGGGACTCCCACTGTGTTCGCAATCACCGTGCAGTGACTCAGCCGTCTGTCAGTTCTCGTAAGAACGCGACCGTGCGCGCGAGCGAGCCACACGCCACAACTTGCCTGAACAGGTCACTATCGCGGCCGAAGAACCAGCCGGCCAACTTGATGACGAAGCCGTTGTAAGCAGCATCACTGCGCCCGGACCCCGCCGCGATATCCCGCAGCATGGCAATCCGGGAAACGGCCGGGGCGTCCTTCCGCCCGCAGCAGGCGTCCTCGATCTTCCGTAGGAGAGAGGGTTCCTTGAGCATCCCTCTCGCTGGGGCAACACCGTCAAGCCTGGCGTCCCGGTACATACGCAGAGCGGCTTCGACGGAGAAAAGGTCGCCGCTGCCGAGAAGGGTCGTCTCCGGCAACAGGTCCCGGGCATGGGTCAGCCGTTGACAGCCATCGGACACAGGGCGGTAGAGTTCGCGGACAGTCCGGAAATGCAGGATCACGAAATCGACCCCCGTGCCTCGAACGGCGTCAGCGATGCGGCTGAATTCGCTGGGCGACTCAAAACCAGTTCGCAGCTTGACACTCACGCCGCAGTTTGGGCACGCCTCACGCAGCTCACACAGCGCCCGACGGATCCACTCCGGGTGCTGCAAACGGACCCCACCGGCACCGTTTCGCAACACCAGGGGAGCCGGGCACGCGCAATTGAGGTCGACTCCTGCCACTCCCATCTCCGCGAGCCGCCGAGCGGTCTCACTGAGCCGCTCTGTATCCAGCCCCATGAGCTGCACAATGATCGGCAGGCCAGTGTCGAGGAATGGCTGAATTCGGCGCCTCAGGCGAACCCGCCGCGGCACGCCGGTCGAGACCCGAATGAAAGGCGTGATCCAACAGCGCACCAACTCGTGGCGTGAAAAGACATCGCAAAAGGACCCCTCGGTCACGCCTTCCATCGGGCCGGGAACAATGTGATTCGGCAGAGCTTTGTCCCCCGTCAGGGCAAGTGGCTCAAGCCAGGCCGCAGGCAGGCTGTGAGAAGCAGCGATCACGCGCTCTGCACCAACTCAATCGCGGCAGACACCAGCATGTCCCCGGCTTCCGGAGCCAGCTTGTAGCCAAAACCGAATGTGGTCTCGTAACCACCGCGTTTGAACGCGTCCTTCGTCGGTACGTAGCCAACCATCCCGTTGGAGCAGCTGCTGACCAGCGTGTGAAGTGGCCAGGTCGCTTCCTTGATCTGAAGCCCCAATTCCACGAAGAATTCCGCCGGTATCGACACGAGAGTCCAGTCCCCAATCCGCAATGCCTGTACTTCGGCCAGTTGCTTGCCTCGTTTCCGGATCTTCTCGAGCAGTGTGGGCATGCCGCTGTCGTAGAGGGCTGAATCGATGAACCGTTGTGCCCCCCGCACCGTGCCACGGACCTCGTCTTCAGTCACCTGTCGGAAAGGAAGCTCAAGCGTGCGAACGGCAGAGCTCAGAATCAGGTCAGGGTTGAAGTCGACTGCTGCAAGGACGCCCTCAACATCCTCGGCCAAGGCGTCCCCCATCTCCTCCTTGCTCGGGCTGGCGCAACGCCCCGTCGTGTCCGAGAAGCCAATGTTGCCGCAGGCCCCGTTCAGAAACAAGGTCACTGGACAGCCGAGCTCACGACACCGGTTGGCCAGCACCCCCGGGTATCCCGCGGAAATCTCGGTCGTGCCCCCATGATGGGTCGGGTGACAGGTGAAATTGACAATCGCTCCCAGTAGATCACCAGTGCGCGCACTTCTGACGGCAATCACGCCAACTTCGGGATCTATCGGTCCCTCGACGTAGAGCGCATCCGCGTTGGCAAACGATCCGTGCGTCTTGGTGGTGCCGTCGCGCATGACCACTCGACGGTTGAACGAGATGCCCCATTCATAGGCGCTTCCCGAGCCCACCAGCGCTTCCTCGCGAGCTGCAAGCGCACGCCCGAACCCCGCCACCACCTCCTCTTTCATCCACTCCGTATACGCCTCATCCTTGGGGACGTCCCCACAGTTGCAGACAGCCGGCCCCGCGTGGTTGTGCGTGGCCGTAACCATGATGGCCTGTCCGGGGAAACCGTGCTGCAGCGAGATGCGCCGGCGAAGATCATTGACCTCGTTCCAGCCGAGCGACAGGGTATCGATTTGGATGATCCCGATCTGCACGCCGGACGATTCGAGCACGACAATGCGTGCCCGGATCGGGTCCAGCACCTGGTCCGACACGATCTGCTTGATCCAGCCAATCTTCAGCGTGCCGAGCGGCGGGGTGATGTCAACGTCTGAGAATCCTGCAAGCATCATGTCAGCCTTGCCACGAATCCAGTTCGATCAGTTTCCCTCCGGCGTCGATAGAAGCCTGGGCCGCGAGCGTCATCTTCAGCGTCTTGCAAGCGTCCTCGTAGGGAGAGAGGATATCAGAGCCATCGCCGGTGCGGATCGCGTCCATGAACGTGTCGTCTATCTCCTGCCCGTAGTCGTTTGCCGCCTTTGCCTCAATGGTCATATTCCGTTCCCGGACCTTGAAACTCCCAAAGCCGAACTCAGCCTTGGCGTCACGGCAGAAGGCCTGGTAGGAGTTCTCTCCGCCGAACCCGGTGAAGCAACCGGTGAACATGGTGCCGATCACGCCGCTCTCAAAGCGCATCGTGACGGCGGAACAGTCGTCAACGTCGTAGTTCTCAACGCCCTGAACGATACCAGACCGCCCCATGCCCTCCACGGAGACTGGCTCTCCGAAGACCAGGCGGCAGAGGTCGTAGTTGTGTATGGTCTGCTCAATGATCTGCCCACCGGAGTGTTCCTTCTGGCGCCACCACCAGACCCCCGGCATGCCGCCGATGCGGTAGCCGGTGAAAAACGCAACGTCCTGCATGTTGAGCCAGGCTTTCAGCCGAGGCCACGTCTCCATGTAGCGACACTGAAACCCAACGCAACTGAGCAACCCCTTGGCGGCCAGCTCTTCTTTGACCCGGATTGCGTAATCCATGTCGAGGGTCATGGGTTTCTGAACGAAGAGGTGACACCCCTTTTCTATGATCATGAATTCCATGCCGTTGTGAGCGGAAGGCTCAACACACACATAGACGGCATCAAGCTCCTCTTTCTCAAGCATGTCTTCATAGCGGAGGTACGGCCGGGCATCCATCCGTTCCGACGCCTTGTTGGCCCGTTCCTCGACGAGGTCGCACACGGCGACGACCTTTGCGTCATCCATCTTCTCGAAGTGCTGAAGATGCCAATTCGCGATGCCTCCACAGCCGATGAAGCCCACACGCACCATATCCATTGTGATCTCCTGCCACTTCCCGTACTTACACGCTGCCGGTCCTTTGCCACACGCTCGGGACCACACTTCTGGGCGGGTGCCGTAGTCCTCGGGCCCTTTCCCAGTTCGGTTGTTTCTGCCGGAAGACGCCCGGTCCAGGCTCTAGCACCAAGCTGCGCAAGTCAGTGTTACTCTGACTTCGACAGCTTGGTATCTAGTTTATCGCTCAGGAGGTGACGTTACAGCCCTCACGACGCAAAAAAAGGAAGGCTCGCAGTACCGGCAGGGATAGTGCGCGTTTGCGTGTGATTGGCGATGCCGTGGGAGGGGAAGGGAGACGGCAACAGATGTCCTCAACTTCATCCGCGCTTCAGGCAGGGAAAACCGCAGTCACCGAGGCAAGGGCGGGGGAGCGGCCGTTCCAGAAGTGGGCTGAGACGACTTGGGCACCGGAATTGCTTTGACGACATCGGGAAACGTCTCGATCGGCACGCCCTGACGCACCTCTGCCTTGAACGCCTTTTCGGTACTCTTTCGCTTCTCCAGTAAGAGCTTGTGGCGAATCCGCGCCTCAACCCGCTCGAACGGCGTTACAACGGAGGGACGCCTGTCAGTCAGACGGACCAGGTATATGCCCTTCTCAGTGGTGATGATCTCGCTCACGTCCCCGATGCTCTTGAGAGCCAACCCCGCCTCGGTCACTGCCGATTCCCAACGCGTGGCTTTCCCCTCCACGATCCAGCCGATATCTCCACCTTTGTAACGGGTGCTCTGATCTTCCGAGTAATTGATGGCCAACGATCCGAATCCCCGGTCCGGATTCTCGGCCACCGTCAGATCCCGGCCCTCCTTCATGCGCCCCATCGTTCGTTCCCGCTTCTGCTCACTTGTGGTCCGGTGCAACGCCATGAACAGGATGGATAGCCGCGCCTTGGCGGCCTGAGTGAACTCAGCAACATTCGTGGCGTAGTGAGTTCGCCCCTCCTCCTCCGAGATCGCTGTCTTACGCAGACTCGGCTCCAATTCACGTGATCTCAGTTTACCGATGAGCAAATTCTGGTGGGAGCGAATAAGGTCGGGGTCTTCGTGCAGCTTGCGTTCAGTCGCCCTGAGGAGCATCGTCTCTCGCTCGATCATCTCCTCCAGCAATGCATCGCGATCCACACTCGCGGGATTCCGTCCGCCACGGCGGACCATCGCGTGACTGAAGCTCGTGGCCGTGATGACCCGGTCACCCACCCTGGCAACGATGGGGTCGACCGACCTGGGAGGTCCCTGCACGGGCTTGGGGCGCAGGCAGAAAACCGTCAGCCCGACGGCGACCGCACCAACCAGCACTCCACAAGCGAAAGAGCGTGTTCTCAACAGTTCTTCTCCTGTTACCCCAAGGGCCCAGCAGTCTCCGTCGATGTCCCGCCTGAGCAGGATCATTCTACACGCCCGTTCCTCGTCTGTCCATGCCCAGCCCCTGCAAGGGACGACAGGAACGGGGCGCATTGTCTCCCTCGTTCGGCATGGAGAAACTGATCTGCGTAGCGACAGCGAGCACTTGGAGGTAAGGACCTCGGGTAATCGACGTAAGGAAAACCCTACAAATGACGCACTTCGCAGTGCCACATTTGCTTTGCGGACCCTCGCGGGCTATACTTGCCCTGTTGAACGCGACAATAGTCAGTTCGAGAGTATCGGTTGTGCGGAGTAGCAGATGCCCCGTACGTGCTGTGCTCTATTAGTTGGACACGACTGAAGACCGTGGGACGAAGCCGGGGTGGCTTCCGTTCCCTGCTTTTCGGACCTTCGTTGTGGTGTGGGGATTACCTTGGTGCCTGCTTACTGTGGCCCGGATTGGGTTGCAGGGAGGAGTTGTATGCACTATTCCTCGTCACTCACATCATCGGTGCGTCCGCGCCACGGCGCATGGCTGGTCGCTGTATCCCTCCTCCTTGTTGGGACCTTCCCACACGTTCGAGCGGCACTCCCCGTTCCGGGTGCTCCCGCCGGAACGTCCATCCGCGTGGTCACCCGTAATGGGTCGAGCCTCACGGGGGCGATCCGTGAGCTCTTCCTCCAGAGCGTGGTCATGCAGGCCCCCTTCGCCGATCGGAGGTTCTGTCAAAAGTCCTTGAGACAGAACCGTGCTTGATCTTCCTGCTATTCAGTTCGGTTCTGTCCAGACAAACCTGTTTCCCTGTTTTCTTGACTACTTGAGCTGTTGAGGGAAGAGTGCGGACC
>Ga0209045_1000630_pt1 | contig 39612 bp, 32 predicted proteins | sample SaaInlLV_10m_DNA_4_FD_184664 | JGI IMG/M metagenome (GOLD analysis project Ga0209045, IMG submission 184664) | Marine microbial communities from expanding oxygen minimum zones in the Saanich Inlet - Saanich Inlet SI072_LV_200m_DNA (SPAdes) (version 2) | ecosystem: Environmental > Aquatic >...
CCCCCAGCGGCTGCAAGCTCTGAGCCTGCCGAATGGGGGCGTGGGGCAGTTGCCCCACCAATCCAGGCGTCCCGACCGCCTACTTCTCCTCGTGTCCTTCTTCCTCGATTGTACCGACCGTGATATTGAGATCTTCACGCTTCTGGACCCGGTCGATCTGGCCATCGACGACATAGATGACCCGGTCGGATGCGCTCAGCATCTTGTGGTCGTGGGTAGCCGTGATCACGGTGACGCCCTTCTCCTCCTTGAGCTTGCTGAGGATGTCAATGATCTCCTCACCAGTGCGCACATCAAGGTTGCCAGTCGGCTCATCGGCCAGGATGATGGCGGGGTCATTGGCCAGGGCTCGAGCCACGGCAACGCGTTGCTGCTGCCCTCCCGAGAGCTGTGGGGGCTTGTTGAGCATACGGTGCCCCAACCCCACATCGTTCAGAAGCCCGGCAGCTTTGTCCTGGGCGTCGGCCTCAGGAATCCCCGCGAACAGCATCGGCAACATCACGTTTTCCAATGCAGACTGAACCGGGATCAGGTTAAAGGTCTGGAAAATGTAGCCGATTTTGTGGCAGCGAAGCCAGGCAAGCTCGAAGGTGTCCAGCGACGCAATGTCGACCTCGTCAATGAAAACGTGTCCATCGTTTGGCTTGTCCAAGCCACCTACCATGTTGAAGAACGTGCTCTTACCAGACCCTGACGGCCCCATAATCGAGACGTACTCGCCTCGCTTGATCGACAGCGTCACACCACGGAGAGCGCGAATAACCTCCCCGCCGAGGTGGTAGGTCTTCGTCACCCCCACGGCACGCACAACGTTGGCGGCCAGCAATTCACTGTCCAAGGCCGACACATCTTCTGCATTCACAGCGGGTTCGTCACTCATTCAGCTACACCTCCGACCGCATCGCATCAACAGGCTGCATCCGGGAAGCCACACGCGCAGGATAAAGCGCACCGAAGACCGTCAGCGCGGTTCCTGCAAGCAGACAAACCACGACCCGGACCAGAAATTCACCAACCGGGATAAGCCCCCACGCCGCACTCCCGTAAAGCCCCATCGCCTCAAGCAATGTTAATACCACGCCGAGAACGATGCCGAGAGACGTGCCCACGATCCCCTGGAACGTACTCTCAAGCAGGAAGAGTTGCACAATCAACCGGTCCAATGCCCCCAGACACTTCATCGTCCCGATTTCACGGAAGCGCTCGGTCACACTCAGCAACATCGCGTTGAGGACCCCGACGAAACTCACCAGCAAGGCCAGACCGATCATCCATCGAGTCTGGATCCGAGCATCGGCGTCCGCCACGACCAGAACGCCCGAGTTGCGCAGTTCTTCCAGCAGCTTGGCCGAGCCATGCTCAATGATCGACTGCTGAAGTGCGTCGGAACACAGGATATAGGCCAGGAACGCCAGGGCAAGAATGATGCCGCTGGTAACCAGCAATGAACGCGCCAGGCGCACGCGAATGCTCTGCCAGGCAATTTTCACCGCGTTTCGGAACGGCAATTGACGCTGGCGGCCAATCCGGCCGTGAAGCGTACCGCCACTCGTGCCCGCCTGAACAGCTCCCGAATCACTCATCCACTGTCTCCTCACGCTCGACCGCCATGATGATCAGACCACGGCCCATAAGCGTGTTCAAGAAACGTGTTACCGACATCTCAGCCTCTGCATAGCTCAACGAGTGGGCTGCGGCAAACTCACGAGTAAGGGCAACCACATCTCGCGTCCCGTCACAGGCACGGTAGATCTCCTGACCGAACGGATCCAGTTCGTAGCTCCGGAGGACCTGGCCCTTAGCCCCCAGCCACCGGTGCCACTTCGGACTCTTGACACTGACGGAAACCACCAACCCACCAGCTTCGGTATGCTCCTCACGGACGGCCTTGAGGGCGACGGGACAGGCCTGAAGAGCTACATCACGAGAAAGAGTAATGTCCTCATCCTTCGCCATGGTCATCGACTCCCTGCCGTACCGCCAGTGATCGGCCCCATCCTGGATAAGGCCGCCTCAGCCAGGGCTCGGCTGGGCTCTCCGCGGGCCTCATGCTCAGCGAGATACAAACGATCGGCCTCGGGATCCAGTACGCCGACGGCCCAACCACGCACAGCTCGCAGCCTGCCCAGCGGGAACGCATAGGCCCGCCGAACGCTACGGCAACAGCCATTCAGCAACCGACCGCCGACCTCAACCTGGCACGGAGCCATTGCCTCAATGACTGACGTTCGCCGGCGGTCCGGGAAAATCCGAGCGCCACTCACCCACTCAGTCAACGACCGGCGAGAGACCGCAAGAGTCGCGGGGTACACCTGTCGTAATGTCAATTGCTCACCTGTAACCGGCCGCTCAAGCTGCACAACGGCGTCTCCAAGCAAGAAGCGCCAACGCGCAATCTGCAGACCCTCGGGAGCCTGGAACGACGCACCGAACGCAGCAATCCGGTGTGAACGCCCCGCCAAAACGGCGCGAAGCCCCGGCAGTACGTGTCCTGCCATCAACGCGTCCGCCTCGCCATGTTCGGATTCGGGGTCAATGACCACCTCCACGACAGCTCCGCTCTCAGGATGGTAGCCCGACCACGAACTCCGGCTGCCCGTAGGTGTTGTCGCCCCCTGCTCCCACAGCGCCTCCTCGAAGCCAACCGGCCGAGGGATGCCTTTGCCAACGCCCCCCAGTGGCCGACGCTTGCGGCACTGACTCAGCCACCGATCGGCTCGGAAACGCTCGGTATCAACCCGCTCCCAGGCCAGACGAAAACACGGGGCATCTCCGTTCCCAACGATCACAGCACCTTTGCACCAGCCGCCGGAGAACTTCAGAGGACGCCACTCCTCCCGGATAGGCAGTTCAAGCCCCATCCAGGCAAATGGCACCCATTTCTGTTCGTTCCGTTCGACCAAAACAACCGACCTCTCAACCGTGATTCGTGATTCGTGAGACATGAACCGTGAACCGCTGAACCGCTGAACCGCTGAACCGTGAACCGCTGAACCGTGAACCGCTGAACCGCTGAACCGTGAACCGCTGAACCGTGAACCGTCAGACCGCTACAGCGGCAGCTTGATCACACTCTTGCTCATCAGGACAACCCCGAGACTGAGCATCGTGATCAGCCCGACACCAGCCGCGAAGCCTGCCCTGAAAACCACGCGGTACTTCGGCCACTGGTCACCAAAGCGTTTGCTGAAAACGAAACGGCCCAGCAACGCGCCGATGAACATTGGGATAATCGCGTGCGGAACCGACTGATCCAGCCCCCGTACGACACCATAGACAAGGAAAATGGGCAGCCCGAAATGGGCCAGGACAGCGTACACGGCCGTAGCCAGCCCAAAACCGATGCCGAGGAACTCAGGGCGGAACGCCTCCCGGAAGGGGCTCGCGGCCTCGCCGGGAAGCGTGGCCGAGTACATCAATCCCTGCTGGTAGGCTCGCAGTTCCCAGAACTCGTTTGCGTAGGGAAACATCTCGCTGGGAACATTGTCAATCGACCAGATGAACTGACTGAAAAAAACCAATCCCAAAGCCATGATCGGGAAGATCAACAACTCACTCTTGATGATCGATGTGAACCGCGTCCCGGTCAGCTCAGTCGTCCGAAAGAAGCGCGTCTGCCGGGCGTAGTCGTGGAACGGAATCGGAGCAAACCAAATCGCCGCCCCCTTGTAGCCGGAAAGAATGAACGTCGCCTCACGGACGAAGGGCACGCGAACCTGTTGGCCGACGATGCCCTCCATACGGCTGGAGACATAACTGATGAACGGGGTGTAGACAAATCCGTAAAAGGCCAGCAGCCACAGCGGGAACTTCGCTCCGTGCAACGGCCCGGAAGCGTAGTTGACCAAGTAGTACCCAACCGCGATGTACGTGCAGGTGGAGAACGTGTAGATCGCGACAGCAACCCAGATCGGGATGTCGCCACGATCGGCAGGAGGCTTGAACAAGCGTCGCCACTCAACCTTCTGTCCCCCTTCACCAGCCTGGCCCTCCTTCCCTCGAAAACTGCGAATGACATGAAAGACCCCAATCGCAGCCACCGCAAACATCAGCCCTATCCGGAAGCTGAAGTAGAAGTCCATCGTGTTCGACTGGATGGTCTGAATTCCACCGATTCCCTTGGTCCAGCTATGGAGCACGCCCGTGTGGTACAGCACGGGATTCAGAATCAGCGTAAAAATGAGTCCAATGAAGCTGCCCACCATGGCCCAATAGGGCAAGACCATCCCCAAGACGACGAACGAGAGATCGAAACTGATCATCATCGGCATTGCGGGGAGAATCGTCTCGGTGTACCCGGTCAAGTCCACAAACGGCAGTGGCAAAAGCCGCACAGGCTCGGAAAACAGCGCACCGGTAATGTTCGGGATCGCCAAGTAGAGGAAGCCAAACACAATCCCTCCCATCCCGCCGAACGCAAACGTCCGCCAACGCCAGGTGTCTTTCTGCCCGGAAGCGTCCGCCAACGCCGTCATCCCCATCGCCCCAACTGGCGCCATTGGGAACGGCAGTTTCTCAACATCCGATGTCAGCCGGTACATGATGTACCCAAGCCCGAAGTGGTCGAGGCGCGTGATGAAGAGCATGAGCAGCATCAGCCCAATCGGCACCATCCATTCAGCCATGAAGAAATTGCGTTGGCTCAGGATGTCCGGGTTCCCAGGTGCGTACCACTGGGGGATGTACTCCGTAATCCCCATCTTGCGCAACTCTTCGCTCTGAACCAGGAACTGGTGCCAAAGCAGTCCCCCGGTCGAGTGAATCACCGCCCCGCACATGTAGAACAACACGAAAATCTCAGGCCGTTTCAGCTCCGTGAACGCGCGACGAGCCACCTCCACATAGAGAATGACCGTGACCCACTGCGCCGCGGGTCCCATCTCAATCCCTGCGACCAACTGCATGTACATCTGCGCCGGAGCCATCAGCAGCCCGACAAACAGTGCCATCGCAACCGTGCGCCAGCCGAAACCTTCCTCGTAGGTCTCCGGCTGAGACATCAGGTTACGAAATTCCTGGAGTTCCTTGTCCTCACGCATTCAGTACAATCTCCCGCCCTCGCGATATGTAACCGAGGATGCTCTCAACGGCCAGCTTGCGCCATCCCAGGAGCTGGCGCCGCAGATTGCCCAGGAATGTTCGGTTCAACCGGTGCCACGTCCTGATCTGGCCGGCACCATGTCGAAGCTCCACAGCGATCTCGAAAAGGTCATCCTCTTCGGGCAATTCACGCACGACCACGACAAGCTGCTGTCGCACGCCCAGATCGTAGGGCGCCAGCCAGATCGTGCAGTGGATGGTGACCGCATCCCGGCCGTCAACGACCTCGCGGTTCATCGCGAGCTCTCCCGCGGTGAAATGACCGATTGCACCATCCTCATGAGCCTGAAAATACTCGAAGAGAAATGCGGCTACGCCTTCTGCAGTCTTGGATGTGGCCGTGAAGGGCAGAACATCACGAATCACGTGGCCGTCCCCGTCGTCCACTGGATCCGGAACAGCCCAGCCCATCTCGTTCGACGGCGCAGCAACCTTCCCGGCGAGGTATGCGGGGACCAGCGACGACACCACCACAATCACCAACACCAGAATCATCGTCACCATCGCCTGCGTCCCGCCGAAATTGAGCGTGATTCCCCCCATCCAGCCCAACGCGCCGAATACGGTGGCCAACCCCTGGCCGATCACGTAACCGAAAATCGATCCAAGCAACCCGTAGGTCACCGCCTCAGCGAGAAAGAGTACCCCGATGTGCAGGGGAGCCAACCCCAGACTCGTGTAGATGTAAATCTCGCCACGCCGTTCCGCCAGGGAACTGAGCATGGTGTTAAAGATGATGAATCCCGCAATAAGGAGAGGGATCAAGAGGCTCTTGGGTGCCTTTGGGGCCAGGGGGGTAGAGGCGACCACGCCCACTGCTTCCGGCGAGCCGAAGTACACGGGAAAGGCCAGGTTCTTTGCCAGTCGCGTAGCCAACGTCCGAGCGTCAACGGCATCCGCCGCCGGCATGGCTACACTGCGCAACGATGCATGCTTGATGCCCTCCAGCATCTCGGCAGGCAGAATAACCACGTCGTCACTCGCGATAGCTCGGGTTGCGCCACTGTCGTCCTGCGCGGTCCCACTCGCCATTTCAAGCATGATCGTCTGGATATCTGTCCGACTCTTCTGTCGCCTTTCGGCGTCATCCATCAGGGAGTAGTCCGGAGGCAAGAGCGACTTACCGTCAAGCCGTTGAACGTCGCGATCAAATGTGGCCCCATCGAAGACACCGATCAAAGACACCGACTGCCCGCCGATGATCACCGTCTCCCCGGGAGAAATGCCAAGCTCATCAGCGACGCGTTTGGTGACATAGCACCCGCCGTCGCGGGAGAAGCGATCCCAGTCAGGACAGACCCGATCGATCCCGGTCACCCGGGCCTCGCCGCCTGCCAAGCCGACCCCGGCTGTCAGCGAGACCTGCTTGCCAGTCCTCGGATTGCGCACATGCAGGCGCCATTGCGGATCCCAGGAATTACACCACCAATAGCGAGGAATGCACGACCGCCCTTTGCCGACCATGTTCTGCAGAAACGTCAGTGCCTTCGCCGGCAACGCACGCTCCCCCGGCTGTCTTACCAATACCGCCGGAGCAGTTGCCTTCACGTCCAACGTCTTCTCGGTCTTGCCCACGTAGGTCGTGGCGGACATGAAGCACAGCAGCGCAAACGTGATCAGCACCACGGTCACTCCGGTCAGCGCCGTGCGCAACTTGCGTTTCCGCATATTGGCAATGCCCAAACGCATGGCCGTCGACACAAGGCCAATGCGGGAGGTCTTGGCACTGCTGCTCTCTGCCTTCCCGCTCCGCATCTTCTCCAACTCAGACTCGAACTTCGAGAACACAACCAGGATGACAAGCAGGCTCATGAAAATCACGCCAAAGGCCATCACGATCATCATGGGCATGCTGCTCATCTTGAACGCAGGATGGAAGCTCCACAGCACGGACGTCATCAAGGCGAAAATCCCGAACACACCACCGATCTGCCGGTAGACATGAGCGGAAGCAAGCACCAACCTCTCGGCAGCGTAAGCGAAAGGAAGCAGAACCAGGAGTAGGAAGATGGCCCCCCGGATGACATCGTCAGCCGTGCTCCGCACAGCCTGGTAGGAACGGACTTCGTTGCCCATCGCCGCCATGGCATGCCGGAAGAAGGCCTCACCATCCCCTCCATCCGCGGCGCTCATCGCCGCCTCGGCCTTTTCGAGTTCGTCCCGAGTCTCCGCCTGAAGCATCTCGATCGGCTTGCTGGCGATACCGGCCTCACGGTAGTCCGCAAGCCGGCGCGAATCCAGATTGTAGAAGTCACGCGCGGACTGCATGAACGGATGCGTCGGCAAGCCCGCCCCATGCGTAAAGCCCGACAGACTGTCACGCACCGAGATGTCTCTGCTCTCCTCGGCAGTACCGGCATTGACCAAAACCATTCTGTTCCCGACAATCCCGGCGCGCAGAAGCAACTGCCAATGAGCTCCGTGCTCCAGGAAAAAACACAGCATCCCATCGTAGAGCGAGCTGTTAATCCTCTTTGGCGTGCCTCGGCGGGCATCCAGCACAGACACCTGAGGCAACGGCATCAGAAACCGCGGGTCGAACAAGTCGGCCACGCTGTACCCACGGCAGGAGAAAATGGTCGCCCGAAGGGGTTGGGCCTTGCGCCAGCGTCGGTCAACATCCAGCCGGATGCCCTTGCCGGTCTTCGCTTTGTTGACCACGCGTAAAATCTCGCCGTGACTGCCAATCCTGTAAGCCTCCAACGATGCCAAACGGCGGGACCAACCGACATCACCGGGAATGACATCGAATACACACCGCCCATCGACGCCCGTCCGCAGGAACTCAACCCGCCGCACCCCCGGGACCTGAGGCAAGCGCCACGTCCCAGTCGAACGACCGGGCAGCAAAGCAGCCAGGTACCCCGCCATCGGCACGCGAGCCACCGGCTCACCCGTTGCCTGGTCTACAACCGTGGCGGGAATCCGCAGCACGTGGGCAACCGGGACCTTTGGTGAAGGAGCAAACGTCGCGTCATTGACCCACGCCTGGAGGAGCACCAACGTGGCATCCACCTGCGGGCCAAGACGCGCCCAGTCGAGGTGCTCAGGGCGGTCGTTCGGAGTATCGACGCGCTCACGCTGCCCATCCAGCGTGGCCCAGGTCATGGCTGGCAGGCCAAAACTCGGGGCTGCCCCCGTAAGATTTGCAGCATAGGACACACGGTGAGAGATTGGTGACTCCATCCCTTTCAGCGGCAGAAGATTAACCGCAACGGGCGCCGCATCTTCCGGAGCCACAACCGACTCAGTCGTTCCCGCGTTCGCCCCGTCCGGCTGAATCCCATCGGTATCACGCACCGGGGCGAGATTCACTGCCCGCAACAGCTCAGTCGGCCAAATCGTGTGGAGCCCGGCCTGAGCCTGGATCTGCAACCACTGGGTAAACGCCGCAGCATTGCGTGTTTCGTTGAAAGAGACGAAGTCATCCTGAAGCGAAGGGCCCGCCGCAATCCCGGCATCGGATAGATCCAACCCCATCAGAAACGCCACCGGGACGACCGGATTCCCGGGGGTATCTTTCAGGCCCAGAGCCGCAACGAGTTCGCGACGCAGCGTCTCGCAATGGGTGTCTTCATCCAGCCCCGCTGCCAGTTCCGCCAGTTGCCCTTCACAGCGGGCCCGGGCCCGCCCCCAAAGCGTGGTCGCCAACGGGAGTAGCTCCTCCGTCAGCGGGATGTCACGAACGAGTTGCTTCTGGGCGACGTAGAAATCCCGGCGCTCCGCGGTGAGACGCTTGATTTCAACATCCGCCCGGGCCCGTTCAGCATCCGCCATGTCTTTCTTGTACAGTCCCAAACGCAACGGTTCGAGCGCCGCGTCAATCACCAACACTTCCTTCTGGACCTCCTGCTTCACATAGTCGTGCAGGTCGCGGTAACGCATCTCGTAGAGACAGTCAAGGTAGTCCGGACGCTGCTCAAGCTCGCGAAGCAATGCCAGGCTCTCATCGTAGTCATCCAGGAGCTTCAGCTCCTCCGCTTCAAGTTGGTCCCGCAACTTGGGCAACGCCCCGAAGGCAAACAGCATGCGGCGCACCCCAAGCTGGTCAACCGCGTAAGCGTCGAAGAACACGAAGAGCACCGGTCGGGCAGGTGGCGACGCCACCAGACGGCGCATTAGGGCCAGAGCAGCGGCCACATCCACCGCCGCATCCGCCCCCTTCGCCATATCCGGCACAGCGCTCACGCTGTCCAGAGGCACGCCGATTGCCACCGCCTTTGAAGGAGCGGCCCCGGCACGCGCCGGAATCAGAGCATAGAGATTCCCCGCACATGCCTCGCGCCAGGATGCCTTACACGCGATTGTCGCCGTTCCGCCATGCCGCCCCGTCTTGCGCAAGTCCGCGGCAAGCGGGCCATCAGGAAGGTAGAAGCGAGGGAAGTCCAACGGGACGGGGAAAAGGTGGGTCCCAAAATGCGCGAAACGCTCTTCAGGGCTGCCGAGCAGCAGCACAGCTCGAGCACCAAGGGCGAACAACGTCCGCCAAGCGTCCCCACCCGTGACTTCCATCACTGCGACGCAGTCGCGCAACCCGGAGGGAGGGAGATCTGCAAACTCCCCCTCTGCGACATAAACCAGATCGCCCGAAAGCCCGCCGGAAGGGGTGGTGGGTAGCCTGACCCCTGCAGGCCACAGGGGATAGACACGGTGTTCCCCCGCTTGGAGCCCGGTCGCGAGCGCCAGAGAGGCACTCTCGGTCGCGGGACTCAAGACCGGGAAGGCATGCCGCCAGACTCGGACCCGAGGGAATTCGCGCAACGTGGTCTCTACTCGCTGGCACACGGCCGCATGTCCTGCCGTCCCCACAACCCTGGACGAAGGCTCCGTGAGCCACTGGAGATCAGCCTTGATCTCGGGAACCGCAGACAACGGCGCCGATGCGGCAACAACCTGTGCCAGAACAGCGCTCAGGACAAGAATGCAGCCAGTTGTCAGCCTACCTCGCACGCGTTCACCTATCCCTTCTACAACGGCTGCGTATGGATCGCTGTATAGGACTTGCCCAGCGCCACCAGAATGCTGGGTACAATGCACCAGAGAACAGCCGCAGAGACCTCACCGACAATCAGCCCCAGGAAAAAGGGCTTTGCCTTCCGATAGAGCCGTGATCCGCCATAACGGACAAGCAGTACTTTTAGTAACCAGCCGAGGAAAATCCCGGCCCAGGCCTGATTACCGTAAAATGTGTTGACCATGATGATCCCGATCGGGTGCAGAGGCCAGCTCGGCATCGCCATGCAAGCCCACTGCAGTCCCCCGGCCAAAGCAACGCCGAATGCGATGTGCGCAGGCCGGCTGTACAGGGGTTGCGGCAATTGCCCGCGGCTATGGCTCAACATCAGGCTGTTCGACCGGTTGAACCCCCCGGCCCCCCAGGGACTGATCGGGCTCTGCTCCCCATCCAATGTGACACTGTAGTTGTAGCTGTACCCCACATGCGCAGCTCCGCATACCGCCAGCCCAATCAGGAGCACGACAACCAGCAGAAGCGCGAACCGCGTCTGACGCCCCGTGTTCCCTTCCTCCTCGTCCAAGGCCAGGCTGTGCGTCGCCATCGTCATCCCGTTCACGCGACTACCAATCTGGAAGAAGACCAGCGCAACACCGGCCAGGAACAGCGACCCGGGAGACACCGCCGCCACCGGGACCATACTCATAAAAATCACCGGATCGCAGTCGTAGATCCGCATGAAAGGGATCCCGGTCTCCGCCACCAGGCGCGTGATCACCAGGCAGACCATGAAGCCGGTTACCACAAACAACAGCGCCCAACGCAGCTGAGCCCCGGACCAGAGGAACCATGCCACCATTCCCGAGATTCCGGCAAGAAACAGCAACGCAGCTTTACGGTCCCGCCGGTCGCCAACAGAGGCCGGCACTCGCACAAGCGAACGACCGATCTGCGCCCAGCGCGCGCGTCCCAACCAGAGAATAACCACCGTCAGAACCAGCATCGCCCCGGAGCGGTGATCACTAATCGTCCCGTAGTGGAAAGGCGGCACGTAAGCCCGCCCAACCATCACATAGCCACCGTAGGCAAGCGTTGTGAACCAGATAGAGAATCCGATCCGCGTGGGCATGAAAAACGCGATCGCCACAAAGAGGAAGTAGATGCGCGAGCGGTAGATATTAGACGGAAGGTAGTTCAGGGGCTCCTCCGTAAAGCACTGACGCAAATCCCAGGACAGCGGAATCGCTGGCACGCGCTCGGGGAAATACTGATTGAGCCCGTACAGCACATAGAGCAGGAAAACGACCCCGGCGCCAATCCAGAACGGCCGGGACCGGAACAGAGCCGGAAAGAACCGTCCCGGTTCAGGGGTGTCAATCAGACTGTTGTGGACCTCGATCAATGGGAACGAGAGGCGTTCATTGTGGCGCCATTGGGGCAACACAATCATGCTCATGCTGACCATCATCAAACCGAAGAAGCCAAGAAACACCCCCCAAGCCAGTAGCGGCTTCAGCCACACGCCCCATGGAATGCTCTCCCCGGGCAACAACTCCCCAAGCAAACGGTCTGACGCAGGCACAGCCTGCCCATGTCCGAGGGGCTCGGGGAAAAGCGTCGGAGGCAAGTCCGCCGCGGCGTAAACTTCAGCCAACTGCTGGGAACCGCTGACCTGCACACACGTGCTACCCAATGCGTAGGGCAACAGACGGAGCAATCCCTGGCCAGGCAACACGCTGGCCACAAGGACCATGCCGAGAACAATGACAAGCTGGAGCCGCGTCAGCACCCACCGTGGCCGGATCCGCCGGAGAAGTGGATTGACTCCAAGAACCAGGACAAGAAGAACAAAGAGCCCTGCAATCGGGAGAAAACTGTCCGAAACGTAGCCAAGGTGAAGAATGAAGTTGTTGTAGGGGGAGACGAGCCAGACAACCGTGCACCCGACCAAGCCAACCAGGCAGGCCACAGCAACACGTATACCGGTCACACCGTTCCCCTGTTCCGGTTCGGATGGAGCCTTGTCAGACACGTCGCCTCCTCTCACTGCCCGCCACACAATACGAACCCGGACAGAGCCGCATAACATGCCTCAAGGATGCCCTTCCCTCAAGTCACTCCCTCTGGGACCTGCCCTCTTGCGCACAATCCCGAGTACTGCTATCTTCTTTTCAGTGAATAGCTTCCAGGCATGTTGAGCACGTTCAGTGTCGGTGCGCGGCAAACGCAAGAGCGAATGCCGGGATCGGACAGACAGGCCATGCCCGGAGAAGGGCACGAGCGGCGTAACGACACTCAATCGAGAAAACGCGGCAGGCAATGGCAAGGCGCTCTCGATAGGGCGCCAGGCAAGTAAACGATGGCGACCGGACTTGGCGACCGGAGACAATCAGTCTCCACAGGGATGGGTCTGCCGCTCACACGATAGGCCCCGTGGCCGATTCCTACGTTGGCGCTGCAAGCGTGGTCTCCGGGACGCCGGAGAGCAGCAGGTCACGCCGCGAACAACATGCCCAAACGGGAGCAAGAGCCTGCCATGGCGTCTCACAACTCGCCAAACGCCCATCGGGCCCCAGCCAGCACGGCCCGGAAGGTACGCAGCTACCTGGCCATGACCGGCGTTGCCCTCGGTTGTCTGTTCGGAGTGTGGAAAGCTCTGAGGCCGGAGCCGCATCCCTATGTCGACTTCGCTGGCGGAAGGCCAGACACCGACGAGGAGTCAGGCGCAGTCATACCTGAGACAGACAACTCGGATTCGTTGCGTTTTGCGGTCGCCACGATGTGGAGCGTTCAGTCAACGTTCACCCTCTACCGCCAACTGGTCACCCGCATTGCCCGAGACACAGGCCGCAAAAGCGCTTTCGTTCTCCGCCCCTCCTACACAGAACTGCGTCACGCCTTCGAGCGCGGCCAGATCGACGTGGCGTTCGTCTGTGCAGGCCCGTACGTCCGCATGCTGTCGAGGGGGAGCGCCCGTTTGCTGGTTCAACCCGAATTTGTTCCGGGGCTTTCGTACCATTCGGCACTCGTAGTACCGGAGAGCAGCTCTGCCACGTGCCTCACGGATCTGGCGGGGAAGAGCATCGCCTTCTCGGATCGTGAGTCATTCACGGGGTGCCTGGTGCCCTGTCTAAGCTTAGTCAAGCAGGGGGCAGATCCGGGGACCTTCTTCGGCAAGGTCATTTACTCGGGGAGTCATGATCAGTCGATCGAAGCCGTTGACAGAGGTCTGGCTGACGCTGCCGCATTGCACTCCATCGTCTGGCGTTCGGCAATCCGGGCCGAACCGGCCCTCGGCCAACGACTGAAGGTGATCCATCGAAGCGAGGCCTTCGGTCCCCCGCCGGTCGTCGTTCCCTGTGGCGGAGATCTGACGCTGCAGGCGTCGATACAAGAAGCACTGCTCGCGCTGCACACAGATAGCGAAGGGGTCAGAATTCTCGAGGAGCTCAGCATCCGGAGATTCATCCCCCCCCGGGCACGGGACTACGACACGGCAGTCGATGTGTACGAGCAACTCCAAGCCGCAACGGAGTCAATGCCATGACCTTGGGGCGGTGGTCGCTGGATCAACTCCTGATTCTCGTGGGCGGTTGCCTTATGTACGCCGCCTTCCTCGCGATTGGGGCCTACGTGACGACCTCGGTTTCGGCCCTGCTTGAGCAGGAGCTCTCCGCAAAGGGACGCACAATCGCCCGGGTCGTGTCCCAAGAGCTGCTGGATCCGCTCCTGGTAGAGGACCGCTTGAAGCTTCATGACATCCTCCGCCGGGCTGCCGCCACCAGCAATGACCTGCGCTACCTGTGCATACAAGACGGTTCGGGCAAAGTGCTCGCGCACACCTTCCCCAAAGCGCTTCCGACAACCCTTCGTGAACTGTGGCAGACGACTCGCGGGGAGACGATCCGGTTCAACAGTGACCAGGGCCCGATACTCGAAGTAGCCGAGCCGCTCTGGGAAGGTGAGGCGGGAGTCCTGCGAGCCGGCTTCACACGAAGCCGCGTTGTGGACACAACGTACCGCCTGAAAGCTGGGGTCGGCATTGCGTTCTTCTGTGCATCGATCGCGTTGTTCTGGGGGCTCCGCTTGGTGGCTAATCGGGTCCGCCGACCGTTGCGCCTGCTGGAGCACCAGCTGTCCAGCTTCCCACAGGAACGCCCGACCGGCGACAGTCCCGTCACCGGCACGAAAGAGGTGCAAGCCCTGTCACAGCAGTTCGTTGAAATGACCGAACGACTCGACACCCTCGAACACGAGCGCACGGTGACTCAACAACGCCTGATCCACACGGAACGGCTGGCTGCCCTGGGCGAGCTCGCCGCGGGACTTGCGCATGAAATCCACAACCCTCTCGACGGGATGCAGGAATGCCTGGCATACCTGAACGAGGATCCAGACGTGAGCGAGCGGGCGCTGAAGTACTACCCGATGCTGCAGAGCGGGCTTGAGCGCATCGGTCACACCATGCACCAGATGCTGGGATTCGCACGGTCTGGGGAACGGTTCGCAGCGGAACCGTACCCGGTGCGCGAAATGATGGAGGCGTTGGCTCTTCTGGTCACCCCCCGACTTGAAGGGCGCCGTATCGATCTGACCTGGGATCTAACCCGAACCTGCGTGTGTCACTGTGACCGAGAAGCCTTCTCGCAGGCAGGCTTGAACCTGATTCTGAACGCTGCCGAAGCCGTCGAGGGAGCACCCACGGCGACCATCAAGGTTCGGGCGGAGTGTGACCCAAACTCGGTGTTCATGATCGTGGAAGACAGTGGTCCGGGCGTGCCGCAGGAGCTGGCGGCAAAGATCTTCGAGCCGTTCTACACAACAAGGGCGCTGGGCAAAGGAACTGGCCTGGGGCTGTCCGTGTCCCGCGAAGCGCTCCGGGCAGTCGGCGGAGACCTCGAGCTCTCGGAGTCACCCAGCTCCCTTGGCGGTGCCATGTTTGTCATCCGGACGCCGCGCGCAGGCTGTTGCTCGTCCCCAGGAAGTGAGGAGTGCTGTAATGCCACGGCATGACGCAAGAATCCTTGTCGTCGATGACGAACCGATCAAGCGGTCTGTGCTTGAAGACCAACTGCGGGATGCCGGCTATGCGGTAAGCACCGCGACGAACCCTCTAGAGGCCGAGCCGCTACTGGCACGATCCTCTTTCGACATCGTGCTCACGGACCTGCGTATGCCCGGGCAGGATGGACTGTCGTTCTTGAGGGAGCTCAAGCGTGACCGTCCCGAACAGGCGGTGATCGTCATGACGGCGTATGGGACGATTGCCGCGGCCGTCGAAGCCATGCAACTGGGGGCCTTTGATTTCCTCCAGAAGCCGTTCTCGACCGCAGAGCTCCTGCTCAAGCTTGAGCGCCTGCTGGAATTCGAAGACCTGGCTACGGAGAACGAGAGCCTGCGGCAACAGTTGGCGTCTCTTAGCCTCGGCAAACGCATCGTGGGCAACTCAGAGGCCGTCGAGGCCCTGCTCGAACGCATCCGGGCGGTGTCCCGGCTCGACACCACAGTACTGATCCAAGGCGAGAGCGGAACAGGCAAAGAACTGGTGGCGCATCAGATACACGAATCATCCCATCGAGCGGGAGGGCCCTTCGTTCCCGTATCCTGTGCCGCACTGCCCCGTGAGCTCATCGAGTCCGAACTGTTCGGCCATGAGCCTGGTTCGTTCACGGGAGCCACCAAACGACGGCAAGGCCGCTTCGAAGCCGCGCACGGCGGCACGCTCTTTCTAGACGATGTCGACGATGTTCCAGTGGAGATCCAGATCAAGCTGCTGCGTGTGCTGCAGGAACGTACCCTTGAGCGAGTCGGTGGATCGCAGCCGGTCCGCGTCAATGCTCGGATTATCGCAGCCACGAAGCGTGACCTGGGTCGCATGGTTGCAGACGGTGAGTTCAGGCAAGACCTCTATTACCGCCTGAACGTCGTGCCTGTTCTCATCCCGCCACTGCGTGAGAGGCCGTCTGACATTCCCCCACTCGTCGAGCACTTCCTGGAGCAGTTTGCAATGGAGATGAACCGGAGGCCGCTCTCGATCACTGCGCAGGCGCTTCAGAAGTTCCGGGAATACTCGTGGCCTGGTAACGTGCGCGAGTTGGAGCACGCGCTCGAGAGCATGGTCGCCATCTCCGACAAAACGTGCTTCGACACCGCAGACATCCCTGCCTTTGCCCCGATCGCCCGCCCACAGGAGCTGGTGTCGCTGTGCCTCGAGGGCCTCCAGACGATTGATTTGGCCGCAGTGACTTCAGACGTGGAGGACCGTTTGATTCGATGGGGCCTCGCTCATTCAGGCGGAAACCTGGTGAAGGCTGCGGACATGCTCGGGATGCCACGAACAACGCTGCAATACAAAGTTCGAAAGATGTCAGATGTCCCGCAAACGGGGGCTCCCTGACCCTCCTCTTCGTAAATTGGTCGGTGCTCGGACATCTTCCCTGGGTCTCGCGCCAGACATGCCGGGGGTGCCCAATTTTCGGCATCTCCGCCGAACTCTCGCCCACACTCCGTAACTCGCTCTTGCTCTTGACCTTCTGCCACGAACTGCTTCACCCTACCAGCCGATTACGCCCTATTTTCGGCAAGCTCCGTCCTTGACAGGACTCCCCCAAGGCGAACACAACCACGTCCAGCCCAGCGCTTAACGCCCTCACACTCCGCGTGTGGCGTCATCCGTGCATAACTGGTCCTTCAGAAACGGACGTGTGCGCTACACACGCGTACGGCCAGTTCTTGACGTGAGAATCACACAGGGAGTGCCGCAATGATGGGGTCCAGGAACACCGCCACAACAGGCAGTGACCGCAAAGCCTGTTCGGATGTCCGACTCAGGGCCCTGCACTTCACCCGGGCCGACGGTTGCCTCTTGATTGGTCTGGCCATGCTGGGGATGAGCGCAATTGCCCTGCCCCTCCTGGCGCGACATGACGATCGTCAGTTCTGTGCCCTCGTGAGAACGGTCCCAACAGTGAGCGAGCGGCACATTGACTGACGAACCGGTTACAGGCGTAGTTCAGCAAGTCCGGCGAATGGTGACCAACGCCGTGAGCAGGATCAGCGGCCAAGTCAGGAGTACCTCGGCCGTCGGATCGATCATGCCCGGGAAAATGCTGCGAACCCGACTGGCGGCCCGGATGCACGAGCACCTCCCTTCCCAAGTGAGTGTCGCAGAACTCGTACATGTGTGCGCAGCCACGGAAATGATCCACACGGCCAGCCTCTGTCACGATGACGTTATCGATGAGGCAACAGCCCGGCGCGCGCAGCCAACGCTCTGGTGCGCAACGACCCCGTCCTATGCCATCCTCATCGGTGACCTGCTCTTGTGTGAGGCCATGTCCACAATCGCTCAGGTCCGTCAAGGCCAACACATCGTCCCACTCCTGACCAAGGTCAAAGAGGTCTGTGCGACGGAAGCAGAACAGGAACTGGTGCTTCGCCATCGACGCCTGGACATCCCGACGTGCCTGCGCGTTGCTCGTGGCAAAACAGGCCCGTTGTTCGCCTTCGTGGCTCAAGCGTGCGGAGGGACCGACAGGGAACTCTCGAGTGCTCTGGAGGAATCGGGCTATCGGATCGGGACAGCCTACCAGTTGGCGGATGATCTTCTCGACATGAGCGGCCTCGACGAAATCCTCGGCAAAACCCTCGGCACAGACGCTCAGCGCGGCAAGCTCACCCTGCCGCACAGCGTAAAACATGGAACGGATGAAGCCTGCACACAGATTCGTCAGCAACTGGAATCGGCGCTGGAATGCCTCACGCCCTGGGCCGCAGCGCGGCGGGCACTCACGGCCTATCTCCGCTCGGATCTGCAGGCAGCAGTTCAGGGGCGAATCACGTTGTGGCAGTCGGACATCGACCTCGGGCTGGCAGTATGACACGACGCTCAACACATCGACCTCTCCCCAGCGGCAGACCGGAAGCCGAGGCAACGGCTCTGCCGGAACCGGCCACACTGTACGTTCCATTGACGAGTCGACGCCTGCGTTTCACCCAGATGAGTGTCAGGGACAGCCAGGAGGTCCGAGCTGGTGATATTCTCGCGACCGCCCCCGACCAGAGCGATCTGCCACTGCTGGCCCCACGCGCAGGTACGGTCCGACTCACTGCTGTACCGGGCCACATCGCTCTGGAAGTCGCCCGCCCCGCACCCGTGGGGACCGTGGTCCTCGACGAGGAGGCGATTGCCGCTACCCCACCCAGAGATGCGGTCCAGGACAACCGGGCTCTGCTCTGCCGACTTGGAGCCTGGCAGTGCTTTCGTGACGTACGTACGGGAGACATCCCGGATCCCTGCCATGAGCCAGCCGCCCTTGTCATCATGGTGACGGCATTCGACTCGTTCATCGCCCAACCAGAAGCGCTTCTGGCCGGAAAGGCGACGGACTTTGTGCAAGGCCTGAAGGCGCTCCATCGCCTGTTCAGCGGCAGTGGATGCCGTATCCATGTCGTGGTCGGCGAGGGCGAGTGTCCTACAGCTGTAAACGAAGCCATTGAGGCCGTTGCTCTGGATCCCAGCCGCTTCGCCCTGCATCGTGTGCCACAGCTCTACCCGAACGACAATCCGCAGCTCGCAACGCAGACGCTCAAGCTTGCGTCGCCCCCCCAGGCCACAGTCTGGGCCATGGGTGTAGAGGGGGTCCTGGCCGTCGCTTTTGCCCTGACGCTATACCAGCCATACCTCGAACGAACCATCTCGGTCGGTGGACCCGCCGTCGAAAAACCGCGCCATGTTGTCGCCGCGGTAGGCCACCCGATCGCAGATCTCCTCGCTCCATTGCCGTCTGGCTGCTCATTCCGCATCGTCAACGGCGGCCTGATGTCCGGTACCGACCTCGCCCCCCAACAGCAAGGACTTGATGGAGAGTGCCCCGGGCTGACGGTGGTGCACGTCCCTGCGGCTCGCGAGTTCCTTGGTTTTGTGCGCCCCGGTCGATTCCGTCAGTCGTTCAGTCGCTGCTTCCTCGGGACGCTCTTCTCCCCGACACCCGAACCGCTGACAAGCCTCCTGGGAGGAGAAGAACGCGCTTGCGTGGCATGTGGTCACTGCGAGCACGTCTGCCCAGCCAACCTGCTGCCTCAAGTGCTGCACCGCTATCTCTACAACGACCAAATGGACGATGCCCAAGCCTTGGGACTCGACGAGTGTGTTGAGTGTGGCCTGTGCTCCTACGTCTGTCCCTGCAAGATCGAGCTTCGTGAGCAATTCGCGGTAGCCAAGCAGCAACTCCGCAGCGATGCGGATGATGCCGCGTTGGCGACGGCGGCCGCAAGTGTAACAGACCAGTAGAAGGGATACCAGACCGGACCAATGAAGGTGTTCGAAAAGCTCCTCGGTGCATGTCGGCCGCTGTTCGAAGAAGGACGGCCGCTGCGCCCGTTCCATCCCGTCTTTCAGGCGGCCGACAACCTGCTGTTTGCACCGGAAACACATGCTCAGGCAGCGCCGTTCGTGCGGGATGCCCTGGACCTGAAGCGCTACATGTCGATGGTGATCGTTGCCCTTCTGCCTTGTTTCGCGGCATCGGTCTACTTCTTTGGCTGGCGTGTGCTGCTGATGCTGGTCGTCTCCTACGTAGCCGGGGGCACCGTTGAGGTCGTGTTCGCCATCGTCCGCAAGGAAGACATTGCGGAAGGCTTCCTGGTGACCGGCTTCATCTTCCCCTTGATCCTTCCGCCCGGCACTCCGCTGTGGATGGTAGCTGTCGGCATCATCTTTGGGGTCATCGTCGGTAAGGAAGTGTTTGGAGGCACGGGGCGGAACCTGTTCAACGCGGCCTTGATCGGACGCTGCTTCCTGTCCATTGGGTACCCCGCAACCATGGCCAGCGCCTGGGTACCCCCGGCCCGAGGCCTCGCCGGGAAGCTGCTGGCCTTGCCGGCATTCAACGCTCCGGACGCAATTGCAGCAGCAACCCCACTGGTGTTGGCTGGCCGTGGAGAATGGGCTTCCTACTCAGACCTATTGTGGGGGCGTGTTCTGGGCAGTACCGGGGAGACCTCATCCATCGCAGTGATCGTGGGCGGAGTGTTCCTGATGGCCGTCGGCGTGGCGAATTGGCGTACGGTGGCCGGCGTCGTAGTGGGATTCTCGTCGCTGAGCTTGGCGTTACACGTAGCCCTTCCGGCCCAAGCTCCCCCTTTGGGTTTCGCCCTCCTGGCGGGTGGCCTCCTGTTCGGGGCCTTGTTCATGGCAACAGACCCCGTGACAAGCCCGGTAACTCAGAGCGGAAAATGGGCCTACGGGGCGCTGATCGGCACGGTCACTGCACTTATCCGTGTCTTCTCGGGTTACACCGAAGGCGTGACATTCGCCATACTCCTGGGAAACTGCTGTGCCCCGTTGATCGACGAAGCGGTCATCCGCGGGCGAATGAGGAGGCACGCACGTGCGCGATAATGTCCGAACACTGCTGTTCGCGGCGATCCTGGCCGCTTGTTGCTCGTTCGCTCTCGTACTGGCAAGCCACTACACAGAGCCGCATCGACGCCAGAACGAAGAAGCAGACAGAGTGCGTAACCTGCTGTTTGTGCTCGAAGTTCCCTTACCACAGGATGCCAACGCAGAAACGTTGACACGCATCTCAAAAACCTCCCTGAGAGAGGGGACCTTGGGAGGCGAGCCGATTTTCGAGTACTTCCCGGACATGCCTCCCACTGGCACTCCCGACGCCGTTGCCATCCCCTTCTCCGGCCCGGGCGTCTGGGGGCAGATCCACGGCATCCTGGCCCTTGAGAGTGACCTGGTGACCATCCGTGGCGTCCGCTTCTACAAGCACGAAGAAACACCGGGACTCGGTGGCGAAATAGGCACCGCATGGTTCCAGGAGCAGTTCGCAGGCAAGAAGCTCGTCTCGGCCTCCGGAACAGCCGAGTTTCGAGTGGCGGGACGCGCGGAAACGAACGCGCAGAACACCGTCGATGGCATCACAGGAGCAACCATGACGTCGCTGCGCGTACAAGACATGCTCACCAGCCTGGCCAAATACCTCTCGGAGCAACGCCATGCCACAGCCAAATGAAGGCCCACACAGTCACGCGAACACCGGTGGTTGCACGTCCTGCCGTGGGCTGTGCAAAGAAGCCCTGAAGGAAGGGATCTACAAGAACAACCCGGTTACGTGTCAAGTACTGGGCATCTGCTCGTGCCTGGCTGTGACGAATAGGCTGGAAAACGCCTTGGTCATGGGCGGCGCTCTGCTGTTTGTTCTCACGCTCTCAAACCTGCTCGTCTCACTGCTCCGCAAACAAATGCCGCACCGGATACGAATGGTTGCCGAAGTGGCCATCATCGCCACCTTTGTGATCTTCTTCGACCAGTTTCTAAAGGCATTCTACTGGGACATGTCCAAGCAGCTGGGCCCGTACGTCGGTCTAATCATCACCAACTGCATCGTGATGGGACGGGCCGAGGCCTTTGCTCTTCAGAACCCGCCTCTGCTGTCCATGCTCGATGGCATTGCCAACGCTCTGGGCTTCGCCGCAGTCCTGGCGCTGATAGCCGTGGCCAGAGAACTGATCGGCTCGGGAAGCCTCCTCGGGGTGCCCATTCTCTCTGATGCATGGTACGTCAAGAACGTGCTTTTCGTACTTGCCCCGGGCGCCTTCTTCACTGCGGGCTTCCTCATTTGGGCCATGAACGCAATCCATCCCCGACAACCCTCGGAGTCCGGCGTATGAACTCGACGCCAGCACTGAACATCTTCGTCGCATCCATCCTCACCAACAACATCCTGCTGGCCAGTTTCCTGGGGATGTGCTCCTTCCTGGTATGCTCAAACAGCATCGAGACCGCTGCCGGGCTGGGGACAGCAGTCACGTTTGTGCTGGTGAGCACCACGACTCTGAACTATCTGATCTATCACTGCGTTCTGGTGCCCCTCGGCCTGGAAGTCCTGGCCTTCATCATCTTCATCGCCGTTATCGCCGCATTCGTTCAGTTCGTTGAGATGTTCGTCGAGCGCTTCAGCCCTGCCCTGTACTACGCCCTGGGGATCTTCCTGCCCTTAATCACGGTGAACTGCGCCATTCTCGGCGCGTCCCTATTCATGGTGCTGCGCGAATACACGTTGGTGCAATCGGCGGCGTTTGGCCTGGGAGCTGGACTTGGCTGGACTCTGGCCATCCTCATCATGGCTGGTCTGCGTCAGAAGATGGGATACTCGAACGTTCCCGAGCCACTCCGCGGAACCGGTGTCGTGATGCTGATCACCGGAGTCCTGGCGATGACGTTCATGGGGTTCGCCGGAATGATGAATATCCAATGATGGACGGGATGCACCCGTCGACAGGTGAAAAGACAGAACCATGGTCGTTCTAACTGCAATTGGCGTGACGGTGGGTGTGTTCGTGGCACTGGCTGGACTGTTGATCCTGGCAGAGAAGTGGCTGGTCAACTACGGCACATGTGTCGTCAACCTCAATGACGGCGAAAAGACGTTCGAACTGAGCGGGGGAGGGACCTTGCTTGAGGCCCTTCGCGAACAGGGGGTGATCGTGCCGTCAGCCTGCGCCGGGAAAGGTACTTGCGGCTACTGCAAAGTCGTCGTCAGCGAAGGCGGAGGGCCGGTACTGCGGACGGAGATGCCTTACCTGTCACGCCCCGAAGTCCGCGCCAACTACCGATTGGCATGCCAGGTGAAGGTCAAGAGCGATATGGATGTCCGCGTACCGGATTTCCTGACCGTTGTCAAGCGAATGGTGGCAAACCGAAGCTACAACCCGGACCAAAAGTGGCGTTTCATCATCGAGTGACATCATGGACAAACTGTCGGAACTGATTGAGAAGCATCGCGGCGAGAGTGGCTCTGTAATCGGCCTGCTTCAGGACCTGATGCAAGCCGAAGGGCACTTGCCGGAAGACGCCCTGACGCGCATCTCCGAAGAACTGGATGTGCCCCTAAGTCGCCTATATGGCCTGGTGACCTTCTACACCTCGTTGCGGCTCGATCCCACCGGCAAACACCACGTGTGCGTCTGCGTCGGAACAGCCTGTCATGTAAACGGAGCCGACAAAATTGTGGAAAGCCTCGAACGCGAACTGCAGGTGACTGCGGGGGACACCACCGACGACGGGCAGTTCACCCTCGAAACCGTGAACTGCGTGGGTGCCTGTGCCCTGGGACCGCTGGCTGTCGTGAACGGCGAGTACCACAGCAGAATGGATCAGAAGAAGGCCGAGAAGCTGGTCGCCCAATGTCGAGAAACGTAATTCTGGCGACCAACGATAGAGCGGATCTTGCCCGCGCACGCTGACGTGACCTGACATGGCGGCATCCCATTGACTGCTCCCGTCGATATGCCACAGACTGCCGGGAAGACAACTGAAAGAAAGCGACATGAAGTTGCGCCCCGAAGACATCGAGACCGTCAGGGAGAAAATTCGGTCCGTCACAGCTCTCCGAGACAGCGACGACCGGGCCAGGATCACGGTACACATGGGCACCTGCGGGGTCGCCTCCGGGGCGCAGGCGGTCTTGGATGCGTTCACTGCCGCGATCGCCGACAGCAATCTGGAAGGTGTCTCCGTAATGACGTCCGGCTGCGCGGGCCTGTGCAGCTCCGAGCCAATGGCAACGGTGGAACTCCAAGGCCATCCACCCGTCAAGTACGGCAACCTGGATGCCGACAAAGCCAGACGCATCGTCAGAGAGCATGTCACCGACGGCAAGCCGCTCGATGATTGCGCGATCGGGATCGGAAGCGAAAGAGGCGGCTGACATGTCCGGCAGTACTACCATCATGCTCTGTGCAGGCACGAGTTGCACCACCAACCGATGCGTTGCCGTACGGGAGGCACTGGAGCAGGAACTGGCCCAGCAGGGGCTCCAGGACAGTGTCGAAATCGTCGATACGGGATGCCACGGCTTCTGCGCCCACGGCCCCATCATGACGGTGCAACCTGAGGGCATCTTCTACCAGCGGCTGACCGCAAGCGATGTCCCCAGGCTGGTCTCCGAGCACCTCGTAAAGGGCCAGCCGGTCCGCGATCTGATGTACACGCCGCCGGAAGGTGGCCCCACGATCCCAAAGCTCTCCGATATCGGGTTCTTCGGGAAACAGCGACTCATCGCCCTGGCCAACCGCGGACTCATCAACCCGGAGAGTATCGATGAGTACATCGGGAGAGGAGGCTACGACGCCCTCGCAACAGCCCTGACACAGCTGACCCCGGAAGACATAGTCAAGGAGATCAAATCATCCGGCCTGCGGGGACGTGGAGGAGCCGGCTTCCCGACAGGGCTGAAATGGGAATTCTGCAAGGCAGCAATGGGGAGTCCCAAGTACGTCATCTGCAATGCGGACGAGGGTGATCCAGGAGCGTTCATGGACCGCTCAATCATCGAATCGGACCCGCATGCGGTGCTGGAAGGGATGGCCATCGGAGCTCACGCCATCGGGGCCAGCCAGGGAATCGTCTATCTGCGCGATGAGTATCCACTGGCCCTCCAACGAGTGAATATCGCCATCGAGCAAGCCCGGGAATACGGTCTCATAGGGGAAAATATCCTGGGGACGGGGTTCTCGTTTGACCTGACCGTGAATCGCGGGGCAGGAGCGTTTGTCTGTGGCGAGGAGACATCGCTGATCAATTCGCTGGAGGGTGCAATGCCTGAGCCGAGGACGCGGCCCCCTTTCCCTGCCCAGTGCGGCTACAACGGCAAGCCGACGAATATCAACAACGTGGAAACGTGGGCAAACATCCCACACATCATTGCTCGAGGCAGCGCGTGGTTCGCCAGTATTGGCACCGCAAGCAGCAAGGGAACCAAAGTGTTCTCGATCGTCGGCAAACTGCGCAACACAGGGCTGATCGAAGTCCCCATGGGAACCACTCTGCGCGACATCGTGTTTGACATTGGCGGCGGCGTGATGAACGGGAAGGCATTCAAAGCGATCCAGACGGGCGGCCCATCCGGCGGCTGTCTGCCGGCGGCGCTCCTTGACACACCGGTCGATTACGAGTCCCTTCGGAAAGCCGGCGCCATCATGGGCTCCGGAGGGCTGATCGTCATGGATGAGAGTACATGCATGGTCGAGGTCGCACGCTTCTTCCTTTCGTTCACTCAGGGCGAGTCCTGTGGCAAGTGCCCGCCCTGCCGCGAAGGGACGCGACACATGCTCAACATCCTGACTGATATCACCGAGGGGAAGGGCGAACCAGGGGACATCGAGTTGCTCGAGGAAATGGGCGCCGCGATCAAGGAGACCGCAGTCTGCGGCCTTGGCAACACCGCCCCTAACCCGGTCCTCACGACCATCCGCTACTTCCGTGACGAATACGAAGCGCACATCAACGACAGACGATGTACGGCCTGCGTGTGCAAGGCGTTGATCACGTATTCGATCACAGCCGATATGTGCACCGGTTGCCATGCCTGCTTCAAGAACTGCCCGACACAGGCCATCGTGGGGCAAGTCAAAACTCCCCACGAAATCACGCAGTCAAAATGCGTCAAATGCGGCATGTGCAAGACGATCTGCAAGTTTGATGCCGTGAGGTGTGAATAATGGTGACGTTGACCATTGATGGCCAACCGGTAGAAGTCCCCGAGGACTTCACCGTGTTGCGTGCTGCCAAGACGCTGGGAATCACCATTCCGACGTTGTGCTACAATTCACACCTCAAACCATATGGAGGATGTCGAGTCTGCCTGGTTGAGGTCACCCCTTCAGGTGGCCGTACGGGCGGAGGCCTGGTCCCGGCTTGCGCGTACCCCGTCCAGGAAGGTCTGTGCATTGAGACCGATTCGGAGCGAGTCCTTCAAGCTCGCCGGTTCGTGGTCGCGCTTCTCCTGGCCAGCGCCCCGGAAGCGCCCGAAATGCAGGAACTGGCCGCATCGGTCGGCGTGTCAGCGGAGACCTTCGACAAGACCGACGCGGTGGGGCAGTATCTACTCCGACGAGCCGCCAAGCCGCCGTCGACCAGATGCATCAAGTGCGGCCTGTGTGTTCGCGTCTGCGACGAGTTCGTCGGCATGAGCGCAACCACCTTCACACAGCGCGGAACAGACCGCAAAGTGACCACCCCGTTCGGCAAGATCTCCCCGACATGCATTGGGTGCGGAGCGTGTGCTTACCTGTGCCCCACTCACGCAATCACCATCGAGCCGGCGGAATGAGGGCTGTACGGACAGACCTCCCGGGAATGTACCGGTGCTGCCACACGGTGAAAGCCTACTCACTAACAGCAGCCCAATCGATCCGCGAGTAACGGCAAAGGCCGACGCGCCAGGCGACGCCAGATGGAAACGCCCAAAACCAACTCGGAAGCAACCTACAGGATACCGCTCCCGACCCAGGAACAGGCCCTCGAAGGCAGTACCGAGCCGTCCACCGCAGGCCCGCTTCCAGAACACCTTCTCCTCGGCAATGTCTTCTGGTTCTGCAAATTGCGGTGGGCAGTCATAGTGATCCTTACGGTGTTCGGAGCACTGAGCTTCCTGCCTGGGCTCTTCCCCCGACTGGGCCTGCGGAGTCCATGCTACTGGCCGCTTGCCACGGCCGGAACCCTTGCGGCAGCAAACATGTTTTTCATCAGTCAACCTGGGCGTCGGGCTCGGGGAGGCGATCCCTTCAGCGGGAGGGTTAGCCTGTGGTCTCAGATCACGCTCGATCTACTGGTTCTGACTGCTGTCGTACACTGCGCCGGACTCCGAGAGACCAGCGTCCACTCCGCATATCTGTTCCATATTGTTCTGGCCTGCATCTTCTTCTCGCGGACCCAGAGTCTTTTGGTGACAGTGATGGCCTGCGCGCTTTTCAGCGCATGCATCATGGCTGAGAACACGGGCGCGCTCCACGCGTCCTCAGTCTACGCCTCCTTGGCCTCCTCCCGTCCGTCAACGCTTCCGAACATGAGGTTCATCCACGGCGCAGTCTCCACACAACTGATTTGGTTGGTCGTGTGGTACCTGGCATCCCACCTGTCGGCAATGGTACGGACGCGGGACTCCGAACTGGCCCAGACCAACCAGCGCTTGACCGCGGCACAGCAGGAGAGAACGCGCCATCTGCTGCTGACAACGCACGAGCTTAAGGCACCGTTCGCGGCAATCCACGCGAACACGCAGCTTCTCGCCAACGGCTACTGTGGCGCGCTGCCCGACAAGGCCCTCGAGGTCGTTCTCAGGATTGGCGCCAGATCGCGGCGCCTGGGCCATGAGATCCAGGACATGCTGCAACTGGCCAACTTGAGCGCTCCCAGCCAAAGGGACCAGCCATCAACTGACATCGACCTGCGCGACGTACTTGCGTGGTGCGTTGAACAAGCCCAGGCTCGAGCCCAGGAACGCTCCGTGCCCCTGGAGTATGTGCCGACCAGCGGCCCCATCCGGATTCGAGCCGTGGAAGACCACCTCAAAATGCTCTTCATCAACCTCCTGACCAACGCGGTGAACTACTCATACGGAGGGGGCACAGTCACACTCTCATGCCGCCCTGCCTCCTGTACGACAGGACTCCTGGTCGCTGTGCGTGACCACGGTATCGGTATCCATCCGGACAAGCTCCCACGCGTGTTTGATGAGTATTACCGAACCGATGAAGCGGTCCAGCATTGCCGTGAATCGACCGGACTGGGACTCGCAATCGTTCATCATATAGCACAGGCGCACGGCCTGTCGGTATCGGTCACGAGCCGCCTCAAAGAGGGAACTGAGTTCAGAGTGGAGTTCCCGAACCACATGCACAAGGAGCCCAGTTCGGCATAGGGCAGGGAAAGACACGTATGGCGTATGTTCTAATCATTGATGATGACGAGGACTTTGCCCTCGCTGCCCAGATGGTGCTGGTGTCACACGGCCACGAGGTGGACATCCGCACGACCACCAAGAACGCGATTGTGAACATGGAGCGCCGCCCACCCGATCTGGTCATCCTGGATGTGATGTTCCCCGAAGACGCCTCCGCCGGCTTCGCGCTAGCCCGTAGGATGCGCCATTTCAGTAGCAGGCTGGCCGACATCCCAATCCTCTTACTGACCGCTGTAAACAGCCGTTTTCCCCTCGGCTTCACCGAACGCGACCTGGACGACGAATGGTTGCCGGGAGACGGGTTCCTCGAGAAGCCTACCGACTTGGGGACGTTGACGATGAGAGTGTCGACAATGCTTGCCCCTCAATCACGGCTCCCGGAGGCGACTCAACGTGGTTCCCACGCTTCCTCGCCTGATACCAGCAACAGAACACTCCCCGAAGAGGCAGTCGGGGATCCAGACAAACCAACCAAGATCCCATGACGGACATCATGCCCACACGCCTGGCCATCGCATGCATCCTGGCAGCCGCCTTGCCGCCCACGGCGAACTCAGCAGCGCCGATTGACGACGAACGCCTGCTGTTGCGGTCCAGGCAATTCGCCAGCGACTTGGCCCGGGAAGTGCGTTCAATGCTGTTCGCTGCCACCGCGATCGACCCGGTATCCTGGCGTGACAACACAAAAGCCCTGAAGTCCATGCGGCGCCGTCACCGGGAGATTCATGCCTGGCTGACGGAGAAGGGATCACGTGTTTCATGGACGGACTGTAGCACGGAGAGAGACCGTATGAACTTCCGTGCTTATCCCAACGCCATGTCCAATCGGGTATTGCTGGGACGCTCTCGGCAGGCACGACTGCGCTATGTCAGGACCACTGAAAGATACTTACTGGGCCTAACGCAGAGCATGGGGCCCGGCCTCGTCCGCCTGCTCTCCACGCGGTCCCAAACACCGCGGGGCCAACCGACGGCAACCGACGACGGATCAAGACGACAGATGCTTGCCGCATGGCTGATGTCTCGCCTGACGGCACCACTCCATGTCGAATCGCGCTTCCTAAACCGCGATAAATCAGGCTCGGTGTGCGCGTTGTACGTCCCCGACCTGCAGACCATGTTCATCGACATGGATCAAGCTGCCACAGCTCCTCACATCCTGGCCGACTCACTTGAGCACGAGCTCTGGCACCACATGCTGCCACCGCTGCGCACAGACCCCGTACGCGAACTGCTCCGCGAGGGATTCACCGAAATGATCGCTGAGATCTGGGGCAGTGAGTCGAGACGAGCCGAACCCACACGACGCCCCCAGTCCCCCGGCGGCGTCGAGTACCCCTTTGAGACAGCGGTGACGTCTCTCCTTTGGGCCACGGCCCCATATCTCATGCTTGAGTACATGATGGGAATGAAGGACACGGAGGAGGTAGCCGCGCAACTGCGGCCCGCCCTCGGAAAGAACGGGCCGTCGAACAGGGCAGAATACCTTCCGAATGCTCAGAGTTCGGCTCTGGCAGACGGACTGCACGAACTCACAACTGTTCCGGAGCGGAACCGGCTGATGGTGGAGCAACTGCTCACTGGCTGGGGGTGGCGGGAAGACGACCGGAGCCGAATCAGCATCGGTTTCCTTCTGAACGCAGACAAGATCGCCCCAGCAGTACTCGAACACGAACGGGTAAACAACGGCCTGTTTGCCCGAGACATTGCTCGAGCGTTTGCGGTCTGCTTCCTTCGGAACACGATGAACACGTGCTCGCCACACCCGCTGGACGTCTCGCCCTGTCTCCCGGAACACGTGGCAGACAACCTGCGACGAGCCCTGAAGAGTGCTGCGAAGCCGGCAACTCCGTTCGCCCAACGCTAATCCGGCTGGAGCAGCAATACAGACACAACAGAAAGGGCCAGCCCATGAAACCCAACAACATGCCCAGTAGTCGGTTAACGATTTGGCTGACAGCCATCCGGCCGTTCGCCTATACCGGTTCCACTTCCGCAGTCGCGGTGGGACTTGCCCTGGCAGCCTTCTCGGGACACAAGGTCGACTGGGGACTGGCCGCCCTGACTCTGCTCGGTGTGCTCTGCTTCCACACCGGCGCCAACCTTCTGAATGACTGCTTCGACCATGCACGTGGCCTGGATACGGAAGTACTCCCGACAAGCGGCGCGGTCGTACGCGGCTGGCTGACTGAACGGCAGGTCCACCGGGCCGCGCTTGGGTTCCTGGCGCTTGGATCGCTCTGTGGTTTGGCTCTGGTGGGCGCGGCAGGTCTGCCGGTGCTCTGGTTCGGGATCCTTGGTACCTTCGTCGCGGTCGGCTACACGCGACGCGGTCTCTGCCTCAAGTACGCCGGGCTTGGGGACGTCGCCATTTTCCTTGCCTTTGGGGTCTTGCCTGTGTGCGGAACATACTGGGTACAGACACAAACGTTCTCGTGGCTCCCGCTCCTGTGGAGCCTACCTGTCGTGAGTTTCACCGTCGGGATTCTGCACGCCAACAACTGGCGCGATCTCGGACGTGATGGTGAACATGGGTGTCGGACGGTGGCCAGGCGCCTGGGAGAACGGGGCTCTGCCGTCTACTATGCGTCCCTTGTGCTCGGCCCGTACATATTGGTGTGCCTGTATGCCCTCATCGCCTTAGTCTCCGGAACCAGTCATCTGGCCCCCCCAACGGTCGCCTTGGTCCTCCTCGTCCTGCCATTGTCCCTGAAGCTGGCCAAAGTCCGGCGTGACGTAGACCGCGATACGTTCGAAATGCTGGACGCACGGACCGCGCAGCTGCAACTGGCATTCGGAACGCTGCTGACCCTCGCATTCATCGTGGGCACCCGTCTGTCCCAGGGAGGAGGTCACGTTTGAGGCGCCGGTCACCAACGGGACCATGGGTTTGCCTTGGGCTGGCCGGGCTGTGCTTCTCGCTGCTCTTCGCTTGTCCGTTCCTGAACTTCTGGATTCAGCTAACCGCTTCCGTGCTCATCCTGTGCACTGCGGCGTGGTGGTTCCAGCCCACGATCACCGCGCCATTTCTTGCCGGGCAAATGCGAGGCCCGTGGGGGCGCCGCTTTACACTCGGGCTGCTGTCAGCCGGGCTTCTGTACTTTGTGTTCTTCGTAGGAAATCACCTCGCCGCCATCGTGTTCCCGGGTGGCCCTTCTGAAATCGCCGCCGTGTACCGCTGGCGAACGGGTACGCCTCCCTGGATCATGGGGTTGCTGCTCACCGGCATCATCGCTCCCGGTGAGGAGCTCTTCTGGCGTGGCTACGTGCAAGAGCAGCTCCAGCGGCGGTACGGCTTGCGTGGCGTCGTCCTTGGGGTGCTGGCGTACGGCGGCGTGCATCTCGCCTCCGGCAACACCATGCTGATCATCGCCGCATTTGTTTGCGGCGCTTTCTGGGCTGCTCTATATGCACGCTACCGGTGCATCTGGGCAAACATGATCAGCCATGCAGTTTGGGGCGTGACAGTGTTCGTGCTCTTCCCGTTTGGGGGCCACGCCTGAATCCCGTGCAATGCCTGAGCACCGCCTCGCTTGGCCCTCCGAGCTCTCACGTTACCCCCGCCACGTGTCCGGCGCAGGAACGTTCGGGGCGACATCGAGTTGCAGTTCCCACTCCCGCAAGAGGCGCTTGTGTTCAGCCAGCGTCTCTGCGAACTGCGCATCCCCCGCCAGGTTGCGGGTCTCCCCGGGGTCACTGTTCATGTCAAAGAGTTGCTCGGTCGGGTCATCCCGGTAGGTGATGTACTTGAAGCCGGCTGTCCGGACCATGCGACCGGTGTTGTTGCTGACCTCGCTGACACAGAAGCTGTGTGACGCGTCTGGCTTCCCTTCGAGAAGCGGTCGCAGGCTGGCCCCGCGCACATTCGGGGGCGCTTCACAGCCAACGTAGTCACAAATCGTCGGCACGATGTCCAGCCCGGAGACGACATGGGAGGTATCACAGTGGTTCTCAGGCACGTGTCCAGGCCAGGAGACCATGAGCGGCACACGTGCAGCTTCGTCGTAAAGGTTGTTCTTGCGAGTCGTCTGGTGGTGTGCCGTGCCCTCTCCGTGGTCGGCCGTGAAAACGACCAGCGTATCCTTGGAACAACCATTGTCTTCCAGCGCCTGAAGGACACGATCCACCTCGGCATCGACCATCTCAACATGACGGTAGTAGGACCAGATGTAATACTGCCACTGCCATTCGGCCCACTCGTTCGCCACCCCTTCATTGCCCGACCGCCGAGACGCCACAGCCATCGGTTCGCGCTCGTCGAACGTGAAGTTCCCAGGCAGCGGAGGGAGCTCACTCGCCAGCTCAGGATAGGGCAATCCGGGCATTTTCCGGCAGTTCAAACGCAGCCACTCACAGATATCGTGCGGCTGGAGGAACGACGCAACCATGAAAAACGGCCTGGAACGATCACGGTTCCGCAGGTAAGCCTCACAGGCAAGCGACGTATTCGTGTCGCCGACGTTGCCCTGCCCGCCAATCCCCGTCTGGATGACACGAAATCCCGGGATGAAGTGCGTGAAACCACGCGGAACGTGCCACTTCCCTGCATAGATGGTCTCGTAGTTCGTCTCCTGCCGCAGCCACTGTCCGAGATTCGGCACAGTGCTCCGGATCCCCAGCCCGTTCTTGTACACGCCGGTCTCACTCGTCGGGCGCCCTGTGAACATGGAACTCCGTGCAGGCGAGCAGACAGGATTGGTGGAGTACGAATTCCGGAACCGGGTCCCGCGACGGACCAGTCGATCCATCCCAGGCGTCCGGATGTGGCTGCAACCCGCAGCCGAGATCGTGTCGAAATGCTGTTGGTCCGTGATGATGAAAACAACATTCGGCGAACTGCCCTTCGTTCCGCCCGGAACGGGAGCCCCCAATGCCTCCAAGCCGACTCCGGCAGCCGCAGCCGCCCCCAACTGCAGAAATGAACGGCGCGGGATATGCGGGCGCCGGGCCTCGTGCTGGTTGCCGTTGTCTGTTGATCGCTTGTCCCCAGCCAGGTGCTTCATTTCCATTCTCACTTCCCTCCCCGGCGCTTGGCCAGATTCCCGTAACGGCCACGCTGCCCTTTCAGATAGCCTTCCAGAGCTTTACGGGCTCCGTCGCTCAGGATATACGCACGGCTATGCGTCACCACCATGACCAGGCGATGATGCTCATCCAGCCAGTAGTTGTACGGCAGGACACCATGGCCGATCTGAGTGAAGCGATGAAGACGGTGCGTCTTTCCTGCTATCGTCGCCTCCTCAACCCCTCGGTAGGTCAACCGATGTCTCGTCTTCAGTGCAGTCAATCCCTCCAGTACGGCGAACTCCTGGACCGGACCGGTCTTGAACGGCAGGCGCTGGACCGCGTCGAACAGACACCAATCCGCTGCCGTGCGGACGGGAGCCCGGCGTTGCGATACCCGCTGCCCACTCCGCACGGTGAAACCGCCATCGACCCTCTCCGCTGTTTCCACCCAGCCCAGATCAGCGACCGCGGCCCCATCCTGACCGATGTGTTCCAGTGCGAGCTTCCAGGAGCGCAGTGTGCCAACCGCATCGGGGGCACACGCGATGGTGGCAACGTGCCGGGTGATCAACCCCTCATCGTTGACGATGTCCTGCGCGACGACCAGCGGGTCGTCCTCGCCCGCCACCGACCGCGTGACTTCCAGAAACCCAATCCGCTTGTTGCCCTTCTGAACGTAGCCGTGACACGTCCAGATCGAGTAGGAGTGCGACCAGGCCCCCTCGGGAGAGAACTCCGGATCAGGTTCGGGCAGACCACTGTGCGCCCCCATCTCCCAGAGCGTCACCGGAGTCATCGGGGTGCCTGCTACCTTGCTCCCGCTCTTCGACGATGCGACGCCAAGGTCTCGCATCAGTACGCCCAGAGGAATCGACTTCCCGAGATTGCGCACAGCGACCTGGCGAATCTCCAACCGCTGCTTGCGCATCCCGAACTGCATGTAGAAACGGCCCTCGTCGGCCTCCATTGCGTAACTCGGCGAGAAAGGCATCGCGTAACAGCGCCACTCCGCGGTAACCCCAAGCGTCGTGCTCAAACAGTGCTTGTAGGGCTTTGTTGCCCGACGAAACACCAATTGCGTCGCTGCAGTTTCCCCCTTTCCTTTCGCTAGACTCCGAGCCCAGAATGAGACCAGCAGAACATCGTCCTTCGCGATGGCCTTTGGGCAGGGCACCCCCATCCCCACGTCCCACCGGTTCTTGCACTCATCGGCTACCGACACCCGGAGTGCTGCCCCATCCTGGCCTGTGACGGCGGCGATGATGCCGCCCTTGTCCGAACCATGGAAGGACTCGACGGTGAGATCCCCGGGAGCAATGAGCACCTCGCCGGCGGGCAACGCCTTGAGCTCTGCCAGTCTCTTTGGCGAAAGCTGAGCATGACATGCTGCGGCAAAGAGGATCAACAGGAAAACGACAACGCGCATCGGCCTCTCCTGGTATTCGAGATTGCAGTCGACGCTGGAAATGTAGTGCGCTCTGAAGGTCACCGCACGGTCAAGCTCAGCCTGCGGAACCGAGCGGCGCCGGGAACACCACGGGCAAACACTCCCGGACGCAAGATCTCGGTTCCCTTCGGGGCTACCACATCAAGCACGACGGTCTGCCATCCTTCCCCCTGGACAGTCTCCTCGGCCGCCGGGCTGACAGGCCGCGTTGCATCGTCGGTGAACAGGATTTCGAGGCCGGCTTCCCCACCATCACAGACGACTTCACCAACCAGGCGGAACGGCTGCCCCGGAGCACAGCGCACAACACGCGGCCACGTCGGCACGCACGCGACGCGCTCCGACACGCGCTCTGCGACCACCTCCGCGACGCCGGAGACGTCACGCCGCTCAATCGAGACGTCCGGGTCCGCCCTGTTCTCCCAGTACATGACCCAGCCGTCCGGACAGAACGGCGCATCGCCCGGGCGTGAGAAGTCACCGTTGTCTAGCAACTCGACGCCAGTGGGTGCGAGAGCAGGCCCGAAGGTCAGGGACGAAGCAAAATCGCGGTAGAAGCGTATGAGGAGATCCGCCACCGCCCGGGCGCACCGATTCGCACAGGCAACCTGGAAAGGCAGGACGTCGTCCGCCCTCCCCGCTTCGAGCAGCGCAAGGATATCGCCGCACTGCTCCCGACCGAACTGCGCCAGTTCGTCCACCGTTTCCTGAAAGTCACCTGACGGAGTCGGCACGTAGCCATCAATCCCGATCCCCGAAACGTCCCGTAGCGACTCGGCCGGCATGTGATACGGCCCGGAAACGCTGCCGGCATGGGGCGGCGAACCGCTGTCTTCCAGGTAGTGAATGGCTGCCCCCAGGAAGCGGATGGCGTCACGCCCTCTCCCTTCCTCGACTGCTCTGCAGGCGTCCTCATAACGCCCGACCAACCCCTCGATGGCCTGGTCCGGGTGATGTCCTATGAAATGCCCCTGATCGAGTAGCTGATTGTATTGACAATAGCGAGAGATCTCCCACTCGCGTCGTGTATCCGGCATCCGAGCCGAGATGGCCTCGGTGCCAAACGTCCCGTACTGAGCCCAGTTCATATCGGGGAACCCGCAGTAACACCACGTCAACAGCAGGGCTTCGCCGTGCAGCCATTCGGTAACCTCCGGGAGCACCTGCAACGCCGCTCGGGTGATGAAGTGGTGTCCGCCCATCGAGGTAGGAGCAAACCCCGCCCCCTTGAGGCCACATTCATTACCCCAATCCCAAAGGTAAGGCCCCCGCGAAGCGCTCTCTCGGAAACGGGTAGGAAACCGCTCGATGTCGTCAGAAAACATGGACATACTCCAGCTGAAGCCAGGGATCTACTTCGGCTTCTCAAGCTCCAGTACAACGTTGTCAAGGTAGAACACGCTGTTCTCATTGGCGTCGGACACGAAAACGATCCAGTCCATTCCTTTGAACCGGTCGTTGACCGCGACCTCAAGTGTCCTCGTCGGCTGCCCTTCCACTCTCACGGTCGCATGACACGTCTTGCCTTCTTTGCTGCGGACATCGCACACCAGATCAACGTGTATCCACTTGCCCACATCAGCCTCGACCACATCCTCGCCGTTGATGGTCAACATCCCACCGGCCATCGCCTGAACCCTGGGCCCACCTACGAAAGGGGAAGCATCGGTACGCCATTCAGTCGTGAAGACTGCGCCGGCCTCAAGCTTGAGATCAAAGCTCCCGTGGAGCACCCCCTTCCGCAGACGAGGATGAAGGTAGATGTGCGGGTTCCAGATGTTCTTCAACCCCGCGACATCAATGAACTTCAGGCAACGCCTGCCCGAGGCAGCTGTTTCGTCAGAAACTCGTATGCTTGCGCCGGCTGTCTGACCGTGCACAGTCCCGAACAAGGGCTCCGCTCCCAGAGGCGTTTCCTCGAAGCCGTCGTTGATCATGACCGGCGGTGGGTCCTTCCTCGGAGGCATGACCGTCGCACCGCGATCAATCGCCAACGGGCGGCGCACCCACGCGACATCCCCGACCAGCCCTGCCTTGCTCGCATCGAAAGGCTTGAAGCCCAGAGCCAGAGCCGGCGAGTCGGGCCGCAGCCTGAAATCGTGCGTCTCCGGGTTGATGAACCCCGGGTCCGCCACCACCGAGTGCTGATCATGCCCCTCGGCTTGCCACTCCGCCAATGTCTTACCTTCGGGGAACTCAGGGTCGTCCCCTCCGGCATGCCAATAGAGATTCCGAGCGCTCGTGAGCGTGCTCATGCGCCGAAACAGTTCGCCCTGCGTGTAGTAAATAATGTTGTTCTCGAGCGTTTGGCTCGACTCCTTGTCCTTCCGCCCCAGGTGAATCTGGGCTCGTTGCCCGAGAGCAAAGATGTTGTTCCGGGCCACGTTCTCGCGTCCGTAATGCACCGTCAATCCCCCGTTCTGCGTGCAGTACACGAGGTTGTCTTCGATGAGCAGTCCCGTACTACCCTCATCCGGGTAGATGCCACCGGCTCCATAGCCTTCTTCCCAGCCCCAGATGTGGTGTATCCGGTTCCCGCGGATGACCGTTCCTGTTGAGATCCCGAGCGTGTAGATCGCAGCCATATCATAGAGCACACCGCGCCCGAGATGGTGCAGATGGTTGTACTCAATTGTGTTCCGATGACACGTCGTTGGTCGGAACCCCCAACTCCACCCCACAGAGATACCCGTGTAGTTGGCGTCGCAAACTTCGTTGTGCGACACCACGTTGTCACTGCTCTGCCCGATCCATATCGGGATCGCGCCATAGAACACACTGCCGACATCGTGAATGAAGCAGTTGTGAACCGTGTTGCCCCCGCTCTGCTCCTGCTCTTCCTTAGACGTCGCCTGAGCACCAATCCGGACGCCACCGGCCCCGAGGTCCGCGACCTCACACTGCTCGATGCGGTTCCCCCGACATCCTCGGCGGAACCAGATTCCATACTGCCCGATGTTGCGGACATCGCAACGCCGGAACGTGACGTGGTGAGCGCCGTCCGCCTGGATTGCCGCGGGAATGGTGACCGCCGCCTGCCAGTCACTGTGCCCTGTTGGTGGGACGGCGTAATCGGTGTGCCGAAAAGCGATCCCGTCGAACGTGACGTGTTCAAGCGGCTGCCCCACCACAGGATCTCCTGCCAGCACCAGCAGTTCCGTCAATCGCGGCACCACAACGGACAAGCGCTCCATCTTCTCCCCAGGCTTCGGCCGGTAGAAAAGCATGTTTTCCTGCCGGTCAAACCACCACTCGCCGGGAGCATCCAGGGCTTCCCGGAATCCCTCAACGTAATACCTGAGATTGCGCCGGAGTTCCCACTTCATCGGCCCGGCGAAGACCACACTGGAGTTGGCCTCATCGATTGACCGGATCGGGAGAATCGCCGACTCCCAGTTGCGCAGAACAACCGCGTTGATCTCTTCAATGCGCGGCCAGGCCCGAAGATCGCCCTCCCGGAACCGAAAGGCGAACTTCTCCGAATTGACCTCCTGACCAGTCTCAGGATCAACCAGCAGGGGGGCACTCGCGGCGATGCGGAAGTACTCCCCTGTATTGGGAGTTCGAGCCATCGGGCGACGCTCCCCATTGACGTAGAGAGACCGGAATCCGTTGGGAAAGGCAACGCCCTCCGGCAACGCAGCGGCCCACGTTCCATCGCCCACAGCATGCCACCCTCTCACCCGAATGCCGCCGGACACGACGGGCCGTTCCCCTGGGTACGCCGAGTAGGTCACCGGTTTGTCCTGGTCACCGGAATCCCGTGGGCCAAACCGTACCGGCGACTCCAGCTCGTAGACTCCTCCCCTCATCAATACCGTCACCGCCCGCCCACGCCACTGCCCCTTCCTGGCATCACGAACAACATCCCGAGCGGCCGCAAGGGTGGCCAACGGGCCATCGGAGCCGTCCGGGTTCGGCTCCGGCAAGGTCCCCGACCATACGTCGTTCCCCCCAGGTGAGACGAAGAATGCAGCGTCCTCAACCTGTTGCAGTTGCGCTTCATTCAGCGTACGGCACCCTGAAACAAGCCCGATCGCTCCAGCAAGGAGTAAGTACATGCACCCGCGTTGACCTGACATGCCTGTCGCCTCCGGTTTTCGTCACCCACACTCTCGCTCCGATCCGTGTCGCCCCCCCAAGCATAGTCCGGAATTCACTCGCGCGCACACAGTACAAGCCGCTATATTGCCTCAGCGTTCCTGAGAACGCCCGCAAGCCAAGCGCATCTCCGTCCACTGCCCACCGCATCAAAGGAGCGAACCAATGGCCATCCGAATCGGTTGCCAACTGAACTGCTGGCCGGTCGGCCCCACGTTTGACGAACCCCTTGCCGACGCCATCCGCGAAGCCGGGGAAATCGGGTACGTCGGAGTCGAGTGCAACTGGCGCATGATCGACGTGTGGAACGACCGACGCGCCGAGCTTGCCGACTTGTTTTCTGCCTCTGGAACCGTCCTGGCAGCGCTGTTTTTCGGGGCTGGCTCAGCGGATGCAACCGCGGCGAAGCAGGAACTCGACGATGCCATGCGAACAGCCGCCTTCCTTGAGTCGTTCGGCGCCGACCGCATGATGATCGGGGGCGGGAAAGCTACGGAGGACGAAGCGGCGTTCAAGGCCGTCTGTGAACACTACTCCGAGCTCGGCAAGCGCGTCTTCGAGCAGCACGGCGTCAAAGCCTGCTACCATCTCCATTCCGGAGCCATCGCCTGCTCACCCGCAGAGATCGCACGCATGCTCGAACTCACCGATCCCCGCTACTGGTTCCTTTGCCCGGATTCCGGAATCATGGTCAAGGAAGGCCATGATGTTGTCGAGTTGTGCAACGCCTCGTTCGACCGCATCGCCTACGTCCATTTCAAGGATTGGACCGGCAACGACGGTTGGAGCATGCTCGGACAGGGAGTCGTCGACCACGTCGGCATCATCGCAAAACTCCGGGAACGCGGCTATGACGGTTGGATCGTCTCGGAGAACGAATCACGCACCGAGGGACTCTCGCCGAAGGAGCAGCAGGGCGCCGACCGCGAGTGGTTCAGAAGCCAAGGTGTCTGACATTCGGCCGTTGCAGCCACACACACACGCGTTACCCAGCCCTAACCGCCAATCAGGACGGTAGGGAAGCCGCTGGCGATGACCCCACCGTGGGCAGTGCTGTCGCCCATACGCGCGGCCGGACGCCCCCCGACCAGCACCGTAGCCGAGCCCTTCACGATGGCGTCCGGGGGACCGGCACAAGTGGCAGAATCCCCGATGACTGCGGCAGGCTGTCCACCGATCAGTACGGTGGCCACGCCAGGACCGGTAACCGGCCCGCCAACATGCGGTTTGGGCCCGGCGGGGGTCGG